>Ga0187815_10000027_pt1 | contig 68388 bp, 52 predicted proteins | sample NC_S_5_FD_132962 | JGI IMG/M metagenome (GOLD analysis project Ga0187815, IMG submission 132962) | Wetland sediment microbial communities from Neuse River Estuary, North Carolina, USA - ASW-S_5 | ecosystem: Environmental > Aquatic > Freshwater > Wetlands > Sediment | place: USA: North Carolina... | reverse complement strand
TTTCCCCGGGGGTGTACTGGCTTCGACGGGGGTAGTGAGATGGCTTGGTGCATGCCGAGGGGGCAGCTTTCCTCGTTAATCCAGCCGCAAACTCATAGTTGCCAACGACGACAACTACGCTCTGGCCGCTTAAGGCCTAGCCCCGAACCCGCTTGTGCTCGTGCTCGCCGGTGTAGGGTCATTATCACGGGATCGCCCGAAGCCGCCGCCTGTCGGCCAGGGTCAAATCAAGCAGGCTGGTCCTTCGATGCGCCTCGCACATCGTGCTGTCGCGGGACGAGATCCAACGGTGAGCTAAGCATGTAGTACCGGGCGTCAAGCGCCTTCGGACGCGGGTTCGACTCCCGCCACCTCCACCAATAAGCCGTCCAACGGCATCCAATAAAGGCCGGAAACCCTAGCAATAGCAACGGTTCCGGCCTTTTTCTTGTTTCATGTAGTCCAAGGATGTCTATTGAAAGCTACCGTCTGATGGCGGTAACTTTGGCGGTAAGCGGGGCTGCCGCCAGAGAGGTTACCGTCATGCTGACCGATACCGGCATCCGCAAGGCCAAGGCCAAAGCCACCGACAAGCCGAAGAAGCTCACCGACGGCGGTGGCATGTATCTGCTGCAGAATCCGAACGGCTCGTGCTGGTGGCGCTTAGACTACCGCCACGGTGGCAAGCGCAAGACGCTGAGCCTTGGCATCTATCCAGATACCAGCCTGGCCGATGCGCGCAGCAAGCGCGACGAGGCCCGCAAGCTGCTGGCGGCAGGGATTGATCCCAGTGAGCAGCGCAAGGCCGAGAAAGCGGCTGGTACCGAGCGAGCCGCCAACAGCTTCGAAGTAGTCGCACGCGAGTGGCTGAGCAAGCAGGCGTGGGTGGAGCGCTACCGGGTTAAGGTCGAGGCGTGGATGGCTAACGACGTCTATCCGTATATCGGTGGTCGCCCCGTGGCTGAGCTATCCGCCCCGGAGTTCCTGCGGGTAGGGCGTCGGATGGAGGAGCGCGGCGCCGTCGAGTCCGCACACCGAGTGTTGCAGACCTGTGGTCAGGTTATGCGTTACGCGATTGCCACCGGGCGAGCCGACCGCAACCCCGTGGTCGACCTGAAAGGCGCCATCGCATCTCCGGCCGAGCGTCACCATGCCGCGATTACCGATCCCATCGTGCTGGGCGGCCTGTTGAGGGCCATCGAGGGTTACACGGGCGATGTCACCACCCGGGCAGCGTTGAAGTTGTCAGCCTTGCTGTTTGTCCGCCCAGGCGAGCTTCGGCATGCCGAATGGTCAGAGTTCGATCTGGACGCGGGCGAATGGAACATCCCAGCCGGCAAAATGAAGATGCGCCAGCCTCACCTGGTGCCGCTGTGCGAGCAGGCCGTGGTGATCTTGCGTGACCTGTACCAGCTAACTGGGCGAGGGCAGTACGTGTTCCCCGGTGGCCGCTCACCGCGTCGTCCCATGTCGAACAATGCGATCAACGCTGCTCTGCGACGCATGGGCTACGGCACCGACACCATGACCGCCCACGGCTTCCGCGCCACCGCCCGTACGATTCTGGACGAGGTGCTGAACTATCGCCCCGACTTCATCGAGCACCAACTGGCGCATGCCATGAAAGATCCGAACGGGCGCGCCTACAACCGCACGTCTCACCTCGCGGAACGACGGAAGATGATGCAGGGCTGGGCTGACTATCTAGATACCTTGCGCTTGGCTGGTGCCGTGGTGCCGTTCAAGCGTAGGGCCAGCTGAGACGCAGTAGGCTTGCAGAACGCCGACGCCTGTATCGACGGCAACGACATCCGCACATAGGCACCCGCCATGACGGATAGTGAAAGACGATGGTGCCGTGACTCAGGGCCCAACTACCAATGGTGCAGCAGGACAAGCCGGCAAAACATCTGATGCCCCCCTCCTGCGCCCTCCCATGTTGCGCCGGATCGATTGCACGGGACTCATCCACACCAGGCCTCGCGCCGCGCAATCGGCGGCGTAGTTGAACAGCGCCAGCATATGCGCCTGGTTGAAATCAATGAAGCTGGCTTGCGGATAGTCGACCGGGATCTCGGTGAGATAGAGCCGCATGCCAAGCCGCTTTGTCGCAGCGATGTTGTCCATGATCGCCCCGCGTGTCTTGTAGGTCATTTCGGCGGCGAGCGCGTTGGAAAGGATGTCGATGGTGTTATAGCGCGTCGTCTGCGGGATGCGTGCCAACTGGCCGTTCACGATCATGTATAGACGAGCGCCGCGCAGCTGCGGCAAGTCGGTCGACTGGACGCCGACGATCAGCGGCAGACTGAATACCGAGGTGGTGACGCCGCCGTCCACGTGCATTTCGTCGTACCTGTGGTTGCCTTCGTGCACGTGGATCAGCACTGGCGGAAATACGCCAGGCACACTGGCCGACGCAATCAGCACATCGCGGAACAGTCGTCGCGCAGTGGGACCACCGTGACGCGCAATCACGCTCAGGTTCCAAAGTACCGTCTCGTGCTTGTCCAGATCTGTGGTGGCCACGATAAGCTCGCGTCCCGTGCTTGATTCACGGGCCACGGCCTCGATCATCCGCGTCGTGACAAAGTGATCGACCAGTTCGAACAGTGCGTTTTTATGTGGTAGACCGCGCGGCGAAAGCAGCCGAAACAGAATCGTCCGGTTGGGCGAGTGCATAAGTCTGGCACTGCGCTTCCCGGTGAATGCTTCCTGCATACGTGCATCCCACGACGGCCCGAGAAATGCGAATGGAGCCAGGAGGGCGCCGGCGCTCACGCCGGTTACCAACTCGAATGCAGGACGTGCATGCGCACGACTCAGACCGGCAAGCACGCCGGCGCCGTAGGCTCCGCCCGAGCCGCCACCAGACAAAGCCAGGATATTCACACTGCCGCCATTGGCCGCAGTGTGCAGGCCGCTGAAAAAGCTCGGGGCTCGTGCAGTGAAAGCGCTTAGGTCAGTGGTAACCAGTCGCACATCAGGCGAAAACCCGTCGGGCGACGCTGCGCTGATTAGTTCGGGTGGTGCCGGGCGACGTGGTGCCGTCTGGCAACCGTCCAGTGCCAGCAATCCGAGCAGAAGCAGGATAGACCTGTATTTCATCGTGCCCATCCCCGGAATGACGCGCGGCATGGTGGTGCACAACCAACAAAAGCGTTCACCTGCTCGGTGGCACTCAGGTGCGCGTTACTTACAGTCTGGTTCCCTCGCAGCAACCGCAGTATGTAACGCCGCAGACTGCACAATCAAACGGGCCGCTTCGTCGCCTGGTGCGATGGCCATCCATCGTCGTCGCTATGCGCGAGCCGGTATGGCGAAATAGTCGTGGCGGTTGAGACGGACGACACGGCCGCCGTTCAGCCAGTGCCGGTTGCAAACAATCCCAACGGCCGCGCAGGCCAGCTCACGCTGGTATGACCCAGGATCGCCGAACAGGCGCGGCAAATCGTCAGCCGTTGAAACACCGAAGCCCGGCTCAGTATGAAGTACTTGGCACGCGCGGCCTTCGCCGCTTGCCGTGCCCCGCAGAATGCAAGCCTACCCGGCGTTGCCGGCCATGTTTTTGTGGATGATCTCGGCTACATGCGCGTTGGCGTGGGCCAGTTGCTGCCGATAGACGTCCGTACTGAAGGCCACCTGTGTGGGCGTCTTCCTGGCAAGCATCGGGCCGCTCTGGTCGTGCAAGTCGACTTTGGCGTCCAACGACATGCCGATGCGCAGCGGGTATCGGTCGAGCTGTTGGGGATCCGTGAACACCACACGCACCGGAATACGCTGCACGATCTTGATCCAGTTGCCGGTGGCGTTCTGCGCGGGCAACAGCGAGAAGGCACCGCCTGTTCCCACACCAAGCTCCAAAACCTTCCCGTGGTACTTCACCGCATCGCCGTAGACATCGGATGTCACCTGCACCGATTGGCCGATGCGCATGTGGGTAAGCTGGGTTTCCTTGAAATTGGCGTCGATCCAAACCTGGCGCAGCGGCACGACCGCCATCAGGGCTGCTCCCGGTTGCACGCGCTGGCCGACCTGCACGCCGCGCTTGGCGACATAGCCTGTGACAGGTGCCACGATGGTTGTGCGGACCTCGCTGAGATAGGCAGCGCGATACTCGGCGGCGGCAGCCTTGACATCCGGATGCGACGCGACAACGGTGTCGTCCACCAGCACCTTGCGGGTTTGCAGCTGTTGCTCCGCGGTCGTGAGCGCGCTTTCGGCTGCAGTCAGCGTGTCTTGTGCATGCGACAGTTCTTCCGCGGAGATCGCGCCGGACCTGGCCAAGCCAAGGCGTCGGCCGTAGTCGGCCTTCGCCTTCTGCACGGCAACCCGTCGTACCGCGACATCTGCCTGCGCACCCGACATGGAGCTGTACAGGCCGCGCACCTTTCGCACCGTGTTGGCAAGGTTGGCGGCAGCCCTCTCCAGGGCGATGTCCGCGTCGGCCTTGTCAAGAGTGACGAGCACCTCGCCCTGCCTCACGAAGTCGCCGTCATCGGCGCCAATGCTGACCACGGTGCCCGTAATCTGCGGCGTGATCTGCACGGTGTTGCCATCGACGTAAGCGTCATCGGTTTGTTCGTACCAGCGGCTTTCAATGGCGTACCACGCCCCAAAACCGACGGCGCCAACGAGCACACATGCGCCGAAAATAAGCAGCATGCGGCCACGCTTCTTCTTGTTGAGTTGTACGGCTTCGATCGGAGCCGCAGAGGTTTGATCGGACATGGCGGTTGCCTCAAGCGTGATGGTGAATGAGAGAAGGGGAGTTCGCATCGGCAGCGACGGTCGACACGTCGGGCGCTGCGCGGCTTGGGCGATAGCCGCCACCGAGCGCTTGGATCATTTGCACGGAGCCGTCGGCTTGTTCGGCGTCCAGCGCAGCCATCCGTTTCTGGGCGACCAGCAGTTCCTGCTGCACGCTGAGGACTTCCAGGTAGCTTCCGATGCCGGCCTTGTAGCGCTGTTCGGCGAGCGTCCAGGCGTCGTTGGCGGCATGGAGCGCGCGCTGCTGCGCTTCGATCTGCACCTGCAACGAGCGGAGCGCATCGTTGTCGTCGCACACTTCGTTGACGGCCCGCACCAGCGCATCGTTGTATTGCGCCACAGCGAAATCGTATTGCGCGTCTTTGCCGTTCAAATCCGCACGACGGCGACCGCCGTCGAAGATGGGCAGGCTGACGGCTGGGGCCACATCATAAAAGCGGGCCTTAGCCTGGAAAAGGTTGCCGCCGCCGAGCGCAATCAGGCCAGCCATCGCAGTGATGTTGACGTTGGGCAGGAATCGGGTCTTGGCGGCGTCGATATCCTTGTCGGCTGCTTCCACGCGCCAGCGTGCGGCGACCAGATCGGCGCGACGCCCAAGCAGCTCGACCGGCAGATTGGCCGGCACAACGACGGCGCCGGGTGGCAGCAGTTGAGGGCGGGCGATCGCCAAACCTCGATCAGGGCCTTTGCCTAGCAGTACGGAAAGGGCGGAACGCTCTGCGTCGATCGCGCGATCCGCCTGGGCCTTTTCGACTTGCGCACTGGCCACTCCCGAATCGCTCTGCTCGATCTGAACGCGGCTATCGAGGCCAGCAACGACGCGCTGCCGGGTCAGCTTGCGCACTTCCGTCGCGCGCGCCAGTTCGGCCGCGGCGACATCCTGTTGCGCATAGGCGTAACCGAGTTGCACGTAGGCCCGGGCGACGTTGGTGGAAAGTTCGATGCGCGCCGCATGTGCGTCAACTTCCGCTGCGCGCTGCTGTCCGAGAGCAGCTTCCCACGCGGCGCGTTCGCCGCCCCAGAGATCCAGATTCCATTTGAAACTGCCGGTGACGTATTTGGCGGGGCGGTTATGCCCTTTGCCGATCGGAGGCAGCGTTGTCGGCAGGCGAGCTTCGGCGAAGCTGCCGGTAAGGCCTACGGCCGGTTTGCGGGCGGAATCGGCTTCAGAGGCTTCGGATTGTGCCTGGCGCGCACGCGCTTCGGCTTCGGCGAGGCTGGGGTTGTCGCGCAAGGCTTCGGCGATCAGTGCATCGAGCTGGTGATCGCCCAGTGCGGTCCACCAGTCGGCCTTGGGCCATGCTGCAGGCGACACGTCGACATGCGCGAGGGAGCGCGCAACGGCCAGCGAGTCTAGATGGATCGGCGTGCCGTCCGGGTGCAGGCCACCGCTGCTGGCACATGCTGCCAGCGCGAGGGTCATTCCGACCGCTGCCGTAAAAAGATGAACACGCATGGTCTTGATCTCGGTGGGTGACGCGGGCTTGTGAGCGCACGAGCGCCGCGCTTTATGTGGCGTTATTGATCGGTGTCGACGTCGACAAACTTGCCAAGCAGGCGCAGTAGGTCGTCAAAGTCGGACTTGCTGAAGTTCTTCAGGCGCGCGTTCAACACGGCAGGCGCGATATTCGGAATCTGCGCCGCGACGGTCTCGCCTTTGCGGGTCAACTTGAGATCGACGACGCGGCGATCCGCTGTGCTGCGGGAGCGTGTCAGCAACCCCTTTGTCTCCAGCTTGTCCAGCATCCGGGTCATGAGACCGGTATCGATGCTGAGCAGCTTCGACATTTCGAAGGGCGTGGCGGCAACGCCACGGCTGAGCCAGAGGATGATGCCCATTTGCTGGCTGGTGATGTCGAGCGGCTTGAGTGCGGCGTCCATATCTGCCGTCACGATGTTGCGCGCCTTCGTGAGCATGAACCCGATGCTGTGCGTCGGCGAAAAGTTCTTCTTTGTGTAGTGTTCCATATGGAGATCCTCGAGGTAGTTGGGATGTAGTACGTAAAACCGGTGCCGCCAGTCGTGGCGACTTTCGCGATGATTGACGATCAGTGACCGCCGGCTGCCGCTGCTCCGGCAGCCCCGTCCTTGCCCGGATGTGTCAACCAGATAAGCGGAATGATCAAAACGAAGAGGACGGCGGATATCCAGAAGATATCGTTCATGCCAAGCATGGCGGCTTGCGTGTTCAACCCCTTTTCAACGACAGCAAGCGCATGGGACGCATCAATCCGGAGCGTGGACTGCACCTGCGTGATCGAGTTTGTGAAGATAGAGTTGTAGTTGCTTATCTGTTCGGTCAGTTGTGCGTGATGCAGGATGGTGCGGTCGTTCCACTCGGTAGCCAGCAGCGATGTCCCGATCGCACCGGCAAAGATGCGCACGAAGTTCGACAAGCCGGCAGCGGCGGGAATCTTTTCGGAAGGCAGGCCCGACAGAATGATCGCGGTCAGGGGAACGAAGAACAGCGCGGTGGGAATGCCCTGCAGCAACGTCGGCAGGATCAAGGTGAATTGATCTACGCTGGTGGTGTAGCCCGAGCGCATGAAAAAGACGATGCCAAACCCGGCAAACGCAAGAGTGGCCAAAACTCGTGCGTCGGTCTTCCGCATGATCTTTCCCATCATGGGCGCAAGGATGACGGCAAAGACACCCAGCGGAGCCGTCACCAATCCGGCATCTACGGCGCGATAGCCAAGATATTCCTGGATCCACTGCGGAAGGATGACGAGGTTCGCGAAGAAGATCGCATAGGCAACCGAGATCGCTGCGGTGCCGCCAAGGAAATTGCGTCCGGCGAACAGCCTCAGATCGACGATCGGCTTGTCTTCGGTCAACTCCCAGATCACGAAGAAGATGAAGCCAAGTAATGCAAATACGCCCAGCGCACAGATCACCGGCGAGTTGAACCAATCCAGGTCTTTGCCTTTGTCGAGCATGATTTGCAAGGCAGCTACCCATCCGACCAAGGCGGTCAACCCGACCACATCGATGGGCAAACGACGAGATACCGTTTCGCGGTCGCGGTAAATGGCCCACACCACCGCCGCAGCGAACAGGCCTACGGGGACATTGATGTAGAAGATCCACGCCCAGCTGTAGCTATCGGTGATCCAGCCGCCCAACGCAGGGCCGGCGATGGGGCCGACCGTCGCCGTCATGGCCCACAACGACAGGGCATGCGCGCTCTTTTCTTTGGGAAAAGTGGTGAGCAGCAATGCCTGCGACAGCGGTATTAGTGGACCGGCCGCCAGGCCCTGCAGAACGCGGGCAGCAAGCAGCATCGAAAGATTGGGTGCCATGCCGCACAACGCGGACGAAATCACGAACAACAAGATCGCCCCCGCGAACAGTTTGACCTGGCCGATGCGCTGCGTGAGCCAGCCCGTAAGGGGGATCGACACCGCGTTGGCGGCGGCGAACATCGTGATCACCCACGTCCCTTCGTCGACCGACACGCCAAGATCGCCCGACAGGGTAGGGATGGCGACGTTGGCGATGGAGGAGTCGAGCACGATCATGAACGTGGCAAGCGCAACGGCGAATGCGCCGAACGCAAACCGCGCTCCCGTGAGGGGAGCTGGGTTCGGTACCGCGGTGTGGGCGAGTGTGTTCATCAGGGGTCCGGTGCTGGCCGCCAGTGCCTACGCGGCGCTTGGCCAGCTTAATTTCTGACAAGTCAGATAAATGGTCAAAAAAAAAGGAAACGTCTGGCCTGATAGGGCGGAGCGATCATCCGGCCGCTCCCACTGGCGCATCTTGCGAATCTATCTGATGACGACAATATCTGACATTTCAGATAAAAGCAACAAGCAAAGATGAATGAATTTGAGAGGACTCTGGGGGCGGCGCGGAGGCAGTACCCGTGGTACGACGAATCATGTGGGCATGAAGGCGCACATCGGTGTGGATGAGCGCCGGGCTGGACCGGAACCTGATCGATAGCGTGCCGGCGCGACCGACGCGACGCGGATAGACGTCAGGCAATCCGGCACGCGCCCCACGCTTGTGCCGGAAACGCTCGCTCGACCTCGATGACGACTGACCGGGCAAGGCGGCAGCAGTCACCGGTGCACTATCGACATCGTAAGGGATCGCCAGTTGACGGTAACTTTGACGGTAGATTCAAAATTCGAACTGGCGAGATTGTTGTGGTGCAAGGCTTGCCGAGAATTGTTGGATAGACGCCACCGCGTTTTTTGTGTCCGATGTTGTCCGGGGGCATCCATTGGCATCTATCCTGATACTGGTCTGGCCGACGCCCGCGACAAGCGCGACGCGGCTCGCAAGCTGCTGGCGGCAGGGATCGACCCCGGCGCGCACCGCAAGGCCGGGAAAGCTGCAGGCGAGGAACGCGCTGCCAACAGCTTCGAGGTGATCGCCCGCGAATGGTTGGGAGGGGCGATGGCCAACCGGATTCCGTCTGCATGCTTCGCAAATTCGCAGCGAGTGAATTTGCGCGGGCGTTCATTCACCTGTAACGATGCTTGCGACATGCTCGGCGCTCCAATCAACGCGGGAGGTCGTCATGGGAATTCTGGATACCCTGGGTGAAGTCGCTGGTGCCGTGGCCGCGGTCGAAGGCGCCGAAAAGCTTGATCCGAACGCAGGCCTGTTGACCAAGGGCATCGCGGCCGTGGCCGGCTTCAAGGGCGCGGGTGCGCTGGAATCGATGCTCGGCAAGAAGGAAGAGGGCGATGCCGAGGCGAACGACGCCGATGCTGCGCCCGCCGACGACAGCCAGTCCTGAGCTTCGCCGTCGCCACATGAAAGGGCCGCCCATCGGGCGGCCCTTTTCGTTGCACATTGGGGCAGCAGCGGCTGCTACGGCGTGTCCCCCGATTCGTCGCCATCGTCGGGACGCGATGGCTTCGCTGCCGCCAGCGTCACGGCGGGAAGATGGGCCGCCTGCAGTTGCCGGTCGAGCTGCGGCAGGTCGGTGTCGCGGATCGACTGCCACAGCGCCAGCGCCTTGCCGAGGTTGGCATTGTATTCGGCGAGCGCCTGCTGCTGGCCTTCGGTGGGCGCGCGGTCGGCGCCTTCGACATCGGTAGCGATGGCGGTGAGCGCATCGCTCATGGCGTGCAGGTTCGAGGAGTATTCGCCGCTTCCGCTGACCAGCGGCTTGGCCTTCGCGTCCAGTGCGTCGACCGCGTCGAGCAGGGGTTTGCGGGCAGCGTCGCCGGCCAGCTTCGCGTGCAATGCGCCCAGTTGCTTGCGCAGGGATTGCACCTCGCCGTAGTGGCTCCAGACCTGCTGCAAGGTGTCGCCGATGCGGCGCGAGAAGGCGAAGCCGGCGGCGAGGTCGGCGGTGGCCACGTGCTCGCGTGGGTCCATCGTCACGCTGAGCGGGGCGCGGTAATCCTTGCCATCCGCATGCAGCACCACCTGGTAGCTGCCGGGCAGCACCAGCGGGCCTTCCGGTGTGAGCGGGGTATCGCTGTCCCAGGTGGCGGCGATGCTGTAGCCGTATTCGATCGCGTGCGGGCGCGGATAGCGCAGATCCCAGACGAAGCGGTGCATGCCTGCGGCGGCCGAGAGCTGCTGCGGTGAGCCCAGCCAACCCTTCTCGAAGTAGCGGTCGGCATCGCGGCGGGCGGGTTGCTCGTCGCTGCTGTAGCGGCGCACCAGCTGGCCCTTGGCGTCGTAGATGCTGAGCGTGACCGGGCCGTGGGCTGCCTGCGCAAGGCGGTAGTCGATGACGGCGCCAGTGGGCGGATTGGTGCCCAGCGGCGTGCCGGGCGGCAGCGGCGTGTCCTTGTTCTCGTTGGCGCGCACGCGGATCGCCGGCGCGGGCGCATACAGCTGCACGGCGCCGGCGGTGCCGGCCTGGCGCAGCGGACTCACGTCGTCGAGGATCCAGATCGCGCGGCCCTGGGTGGCGGCGATGAGGTCGTCGCCGTGCACCAGCAGGTCGCGCACCCAGGCCGTGGGCAGGTTGCGTTGCAACGATGCCCAGTGCGTGCCGTTGTCGGTGGAGAGGTACACGCCGCGATCGGTGCCGGCGTAGAGCAGCCCGGCTTTCTGCGGGTCCGCGCGCAGCACGCCGACGTAGTCGTGCGCGGGCAGGCCGGCGGCGATGTCGGTCCAGTGCGTGCCGTAATCGCTGGTGCGCCACGCGTGCGGCGTGTCGTCGGCCTGGCGATGGTTGTCCACCGCAACGTAGGCGGTGCCGGGCTGCAGCGCGGAAACGTCGATGGAGCTTACCTTGCCCCACGCCGGCAGGTTCTTCGGCGTGACGTTGTGCCAGCTCTTGCCGCCGTCGCGGGTGAGCTGCACCAGGCCGTCGTCGGTGCCGATCCAGATCTCGTCGTTGTCGCGCGGCGAGGGCGCGATGGTGTAGATCACGCCGTAGCCGCAGTCACGCGCCTGCTGCGGCGTGGGCTTGCCCTTGCAGTTCTGCGCGCCGGCCGTCTTGCCGTTCAGCTCGGGGCTGATCACGCTCCAGTGCTGGCCCTGGTCGGTGCTGCGGAACAGCACCTGCGCGCCCATGTACAGCGCGTACGGCGGCTTGGCCGAGAACGCGATCGGAGTGATCCAAGTGTAGTGGTACTTGAAGTCGGTGGCGCGCTGGCCGTAGCTATTCACCGGCCAGGGCGTGACGTTCTGCACCACGCCGGTGCTGCGGTTCCAGCGCGACACGCGACCGCCGAGGCCAGAGCCGAACACGATGCCGGGGTCGCCCGGATAGGGCAGGTCGTAGTCGCGTTCGTCGCCGCCCACCGGGTTCCAGTCGCGGAAGGAGATCGAGCCGTAGTCGCTGCGGCTGGCGATGCCCACGGTGCCGGAATCCTGCTGGCCGGCATAGACCCAGTAGGGGAACTGGTTATCCGCGCCGAGGTGGTAGAGCTGGGCGGTAGGCTGGTTGTACCAGCTGCTCCAGCTCCTGCCGCCGTTGACCGTGACCACGGCGCCCTGGTCGCTGGCGGTGATCATGCGCTGGGTGTCGGTCGGGTCGATCCACAGGTAGTGGTAGTCGTCGCCGCCGGGCGCACCCTTGAAGATGTGCCAGGTCTTGCCGCCGTCGTCGGAGCGGCGGATCGACTGGCCGGCCGAGTACACGCGGCTCGGGTCGGTGGGATCGACGGTGATGCGGCTGAAGTAATCGTTCGGCAGCCAGTCGGCGTGGCTTTGCGCCTGCCATGTCGCGCCGCCGTCGTCGGAGCGGTAGAGGCCGCTCTGTTCCGGATGCGTGGCGTCGTTCACCACGGCATAGACGCGGTTGCCGCGCGTGGCGGCGAGGCCGATGCGCGCGAGGTCGCCGGTGGGCCAGCCGTGGCCGCCCAGGCGCTGCCAGGTCGCGCCGCCGTCGGTGGACTTGTACAGGCCGCTGCCCGGCCCCGCGTTGGGCTGGTAGTACGACAACCACGGCCAGTTGCGCACCTGCCAGGCCGCGGCATAGACCACCTGGGGATGGGCGGGATCGGCGGCCATGTCCACTACGCCGGTGTCGTCGTCCACGTGCAGCGTCTGCTGCCAGGTCTTGCCGCCGTCGGTGGAGCGGAACACGCCGCGTTCGTGGTTCGGGCCGAAGTAGCGGCCGAGTGCGCCGACCAGCACGGTATCCGGGTGGTGCGGATCGACCAGTATCTTGCCGATGTGCCTGCTGCCGTCCAGGCCCAGGTGCTTCCAGGTCTTGCCGCCATCGTCGGAGCGATACACGCCGTTGCCTGCGGCGACGTCGTAGCGCGCGGCCACCTGGCCGGTGCCGGCGTAGATCACGTCCGGGTTCGACGGCGCCACGGCGATCGCGCCGATCGAGGCGGCGGGCACGTGGTCCATCAGCGGATGCCAGGTGCGGCCCGCGTCGATGGTCTTCCACACGCCGCCGCCCGCGGTGCCGATGTAGAACGTGTCCGGCTGCGAAGGCACGCCCTCCGCCATCGTGGCCCAGCCGCCGCGGAACGGACCCACCAGTCGCCATTCCAGCGTGCTGGCAGAGGGTGCCGGCGGTGGCGTGCCGGCCGCCGCGAACGAGGGAACTGCCGGTGACAGCAGGCAGGCGAACACGAGCAGTGGACCCACGGCACGACGCAGCAGCATGGCAAGACCCCGGAGGAAGGCAGGCGGCGAAGATAACGCCGGCGCCACGCGAATGCAGGTGCCGGGAGGCATGGATGGGCGCGTGAAATCTTGCGCTGTGCGGCGGGCCTTGGAGTCGCTGCCGGCTTCAGCCCAGCGTCGCGCGCTGCGCGCAGGCCGCAGCGCGCGACCGCAGCAACTCGCGTTCGCGCGCGTTGCGAGTGAGCGCGGCGGCGCGCTCGAATTCCGCACGGGCTTCGTCGTGGCGATCGACCTTTTCCAACAGGTCGCCGCGCACGGCGGGCAGCAGGTGGTAGCTCGCCAGCGCAGGTTCGTCGCGCAGCGTGTCGACGATGGCGAGGCCGGCGGCCGGCCCGCTGGCCATCGCCACCGCCACCGCGCGATTGAGCTCCACCACGGGCGAGGGCGCGACGGCGGCGAGCGCGGCGTACAGCGCGGCGATGCGGTCCCAGTCAGTCTGTTCCGCGGTGAGTGCGCGGGCGTGGCAGGCGGCGATCGCGGCCTGCAGGGTATAAGGCTCCGCATCGCCGCCCAGCTGGCGCGCGCGTTCCAGCGCCGCGAGGCCGCGCTGGATCAGCAGCCGATCCCAGCGTGCGCGGTTCTGCTCCAGCAGCCGGATCGGTTCGCCGTCCGGGCCGCTGCGCGCATGCGTGCGCGAGGCCTGCAGCTCCATCAGCGCGAGCAGGCCGAACACCGGCGGCTGCCGCGGCATCAGCCCGGCGAGGATGCGGCCCAGCCGCAGCGCCTCCTCGCACAGGGCGGGGCGCATCCAGTCGTCGCCGGCGGTGGCGGTGTAGCCCTCGTTGAAGATCAGATAGATCACGCCGAGCACGGCGTCCAGCCGTTCGGCCAGCTCCTCGCCGCGCGGCACCTCGAATGGCACCTGCTTCTCGGCGAGCGTGCGCTTGGCGCGCACGATGCGTTGGGCGATGGTCGGTTCCGGCTGCAGGAAGGCGCGGGCGATCTCGACCGTGCTGAGGCCGCCCAGCAGGCGCAGGGTAAGTGCCACACGCGATTCGGCAGGCAGCGCCGGATGGCAGGCGGTGAAGATCAGCCGCAGCAGATCGTCGCCGATGTCATCGTCAAGCATGGCGTCGAAGCGTGGCATGGCATCGGCTTGTTCGGCCTCCAGCTCGCGGGCGATCTCCTCATGTTTGCGCTCCATCAGCTGGTGGCGGCGCAGGCGGTCGATAGCGCGGTGTTTCGCCGTGGTCATCAGCCAGGCGCCGGGATTGTCCGGCACGCCGGTCTGCGGCCATTGCTCCAGCGCTGTCACCAGCGCGTCCTGCGCCAGTTCCTCGGCCAGGCCTACGTCGCGCAGCATGCGCGCGAGCCCGGCGATGATCCGTGCCGATTCGATCCGCCAGATGGCATCGATGCTGCGATGGGTGTCGGTCGCCGTCATGGCGACCGATCACACCATCATCGTTCGTCGGCGGCAAGGGGAATGGCCGCGGGCGTCATTGCGGGCGCGGGCAATTGATCATCCACGGCACGCCGTAGCGGTCCACCAGCGCGCCGAAGCGCGCGGCCCAGAAGGTCTCCCCAATCGGCATCTGCACCTTGCCGCCCTCGGCCAGCGCGTTGAAGATGCGCTCGGCTTCCGCCGGCACGTCGAGCTGGATCGATACCGAACAGCCCTTGATCGTCTCGTAGGGGCACTGCGGCGCCATCGCGTCCGAGGCCATCAGCACCTGGTCGCCGACCTCCAGCCGGGCGTGCATGACCTTGTCGCGCATCTCGGGCGGCATCGGCATTTCCGATGGCGCGTCGCCATAGCGCGAGAGCTGGGTGACCTTGCCGCCGAAGCAGCGGGCGTAGAAATCGAAGGCGGCTTCGGCATTGCCGTCGAAGCTGAGGTAGCTGACGAATTGCATGGCTGGTCTCCGCTATCCGATGGAATGGGGATCAATGGCGGTTGTCGAGCTGCGCGCGCAGGCGTGCTTCCCGCTCGCGCAGTTCGGGCGTGAAGGTGTCGCCGAAGTCCTCGGTTTCGTACAGCGGGCGGATCTCCACCTCGGTGCCGCCGTCGAACGGGGCGCGCTTCAGCCATTCGATCGCCTCGGCCAGCGATTTCACCTGCCACAGCCAGAAGCCGGCCACCAATTCCTTGCTCTCGGCGAACGGGCCGTCGATCACGGTGCGCCGCTTGCCCTCGAAGCGCACGCGCGCGCCGCGGGAGCTGGGCAGCAGCCCGTCGGTGGCCAGCATCACGCCGGCCTTCACCAGCTCCTCGTTGTACTTGCCCATCGCCTCGAACAGTTCGGTGTCCGGTAGCACGCCGGCTTCGCTGCCCTGGTCTGCTTTCACGATCACCATGCATCGCATCGTCGTTTCTCCCGTGGAAGGGCAGGTCGCCCTGGTGGCTCTCACAGGTACGACGAACGGCGACGGATGGAATCGACACCGCGCGAGTGCGGATTCAGAGTTTCAGCTGCACGCCGGTGTACCAGGAGCGGCCGTAGGCCGGTTCCAGGCCGGTCTGCCACACGCGGTCGTAGTAGCGGCGGTCGGCGAGGTTGCTGATGCCGGCGAGCAGCTTCACGTTGCGGTCGAGCTGCCAGTCGCCGGCAAGGTCGAGCACGGTGTAGGCGGGGATGCGGGCGGGCAGGTAGCCGGCGCCGCTGCCAAGCGGTTGGTCGGAGTCCTGCCAGTACTGTGCCGCCGCCGAGACCGCGGTGAGGCTGAGCTTCACGCGCCGCTCCACGCGCCAGGTCAGGCCGGCCTTGGCGAGGTAGCGCGGCGCGTAGGCCGGCACCTTGCCGGCCTGGCCAGGTATCGCGCTGGCGGTGAACCTTGCATCGAGCAGGCTGATGCTGGCAAACGCTTCCAGGTGCTCGCCACGCGCGGCCAGTGCGGTGGGTGCGAGGAAATCGTAGTCGAGCTGGCCTTCGAAACCGCGGCTGCGCGTGTCGCCGGTGTTCACCTCGACCACGTCGATGGCGTTGATGTGCCGTGCCTCGATGCGATTCCTGAAGTCGATCCAGAACAGGCTGGCGTCGTAATACAGGCCGGTGAGCGGCACGCCGTGCACGCCGGCCTCCCACGACAGTGATTTCGACGGATCGGGCGCGTGGCCGGGCACGACGTTGGCGAACGGCGAGGCCATGTCGAAGTAGCGCAAGGGCCGCCAGCCCTGCGACACGTTGAGATAGGTTTCGTTGCCGCGGCCGAAGTCGTTGCCGATGCCGAGGCCGAACAGCGGCACGGTGCGCGCATCGGACTCGTGGATCAGCGGGCGGCTGAGGAAAGGTGGCCGCACCGTCTCGTCCACCGCCACCCGTTCGTGTTCCAGGCGTACCGAGGGGACGATGTGGATCTCGTGCGGCAGGCGGAAAATGTTCTCGGCGAACACTGCGTAGTAATCCGAACTGCGTGCCTGGCGCAGGCGCGGTATTCCGCTGCGGTCGAAACGGCCGACGTAGAGATCGGGGCTGCTCCACTGGCGGAACGGATCGTTGCCGTGGAACAGCACCGTGCCCGCGGTAAACGCGTTGCCGTGACCCCAGGCCTTGCGCACGCGCAGGTCCAGTCCCTGGGTGCGGAACTGCTCGTCCTGCAGCGTGGTGCTGGCGGGTGGCGGCTGCGGCGCCAGCGCACCGTTCGCCGCACGGCTGGCGAGGTCCTGCCAGGCGAACCACAGCTTGCCGGTGAGCCGCCAGCCGTCGCCGAACTCGCGCGTGTGGCCCAGCACCAGCTGATCGCGATTCACCCAGTCGCGGTTCCATGGGGTGGGCGCGGCGCGCGGATCGGCCTGCCATTGCGGATAGCTCAGCCGACCGGGATCGCCGGAATCCGCGTCGATCGCGTGCAGGTCCAGCCACCAGACCTTCTTGTCGCTGGGACGATATTCCAGATAGAGATCGGCCTGGCGCATCTGCGATTGCGCGTTCGGCCGCGTACCGTCACTGCGCACGTAGGCCGCGTCGGCGCGGAACGTCCAAGCGCCGCGGCTGCCTTCGAGCGTGTTGTAGGCCGAGTACAGGCCATGGTCGCCCACCACCTGTTCGGTGCTGGCCGAGAATGGCGCGCCGGGCTTGGGCCGCTTCGTGACCAGGTTGATCACCGGCGCGGGTTCCGGCCCGTACAGCAGGCTGGAGCCGCCGCGGATCAGCTGCACGTCGGCGAGGCTCTGCGCCAGCGGCATCGCGTACAGCGTGGGAAAGCCGATCCAGTCGCTTTCCAGCGGAATGCTGTCCTGCATCACCAGCACGTATTCCGATTCCTGCGGATTGCCGAGACCGCGATAGCTGAGATTGAACTGGGTGGGCGTGGGCTGCTGCGAGACCAGCACGCCAGGCGAACGCGCCAGCAGCTGCTGCAGGTTGTTGTCGACCACGGTGGGCTGCAGGTCGAGATGGGTGACGGTGGTCTTCTTCGTCACCGTGATCTTCGTGCCGGCCACTTCCGCCATCTGGTGCCTGAGCTTGGCCGCCACGTATCGGCGCCAGTCGTAGCCGTGCACGTCGACGCGCGGCAGGTCGGTGACCGACTGCGGCGCAGGTGCGGTGATGCCCGATGCGGTGTCGGTCTGTTGCGCCGCCGCCGTGAACGTGACGAGCGTGAGGGCCGAGGCCAGGGCAAGGGGCAAGGTGGCGCGAGGTGGCATCGTGGCAGCTGGGCGATGGGGAATTTCGGGTTATCGCGCATTTCCTGCCCTATCGCCATAGGCCAGGCGTTTACCGATGACGCAGCGTCGACATCGGTGCGCGCCGGCGGGAGTAGGCTTGGTAACTCCGCATCGGGAGGATCGCGTCATGCTGCATCGAAGCTGCAAGCTGCTGTTCGTATTGGCTGCATCCTTGCTGCCGCCCGCTCTGGCCGCGGCATCCGCCACCGCCACTTCGTCGCCCGGAGACACGACGGCCTTGTTGCAGCAAGCCGTGGACGGCAGCTGGCGTGCCACGGCGAACAAGGCACGCGACCGTTACCGTCATCCCGCCGAGACGCTGCAGTTCTTCGGCATCCGGCCGGACATGACCGTGGTCGAACTGGCGCCGGCCGGCGGCTGGTACACCGAAATCCTTGCGCCATTCCTGCACGCGCATGGCCACCTGATCGAGGCGCCGTCGCCGTCGCCCGCGTTCATGGCGCGGATGAAGGCCGATCCGGCGGTGTTCGGCCACTTCGAGCAGGTGCTGCCGTTCAAGCCGCCGGCGCAGGTGAACCTCGGCGCGCCGGGTTCGGCCGACATGGTGCTCACCTTCCGCAACACCCACGACTGGCTCAACCGCAGTCCCGAGGCGCTTGCGGCCGTGTTCAAGGCGGCCTACGACGTGCTCAAGCCCGGCGGCGTGTTCGGCATCACCGAACATCGCGCCAAGCCGTTCGCCGATGCGCAGGAGAGCAGCAAGGCCTTGCATCGCCTGCCCGAGGACTACCTGATCGCGCTGGGCCTCAAGACCGGCTTCCGCCTCGGCGGCGTGTCGGAGATCAATGCGAATCCGAAGGATCCCGAGGACGTCAACGTCCACCGCCTGCCGCCCGACCTCGCCGGTCCGGCCAGCGAGCACGCGGCGATGCAGGCGATCGGCGAGTCGGACCGGATGACGCTGCGGTTCGTTAAGCCATGAAGAAGAGGCTCGTACGCACTTCTTCAGTCGCCGGTCGCGCGTTCATGGGATGCCGGATCGTGGTTTCCCTGTTGCTTGGTGCCGGCATGAGCGCGGCCGTCGCCGCCCAGGGTCTACCTGCGCAGGACTGGCCGATGTTCGGCGGCAACGTGGAAAGCACCAGCGCCAACCCGCAGCCAACGGGCATCACCGCCGCCAACATCGGTGGACTCACGCGCCGGCAGATCAAGCTGGATGGCACCGTGGACGCGAGCGCCATTTACCTGCACGGCATCAGCATCCGCGGCGCCCGCCATGACGCCGTCTTCGTCACCACCACCTACGGCAAGACGCTGGCGCTCGACGCCCACAGCGGCGCCGTCCTGTGGGAATACACGCCGCCCGGCTATCAGGCGCTGGCGGGCACGCGGCAGATCACCAACTCCACCCCCGTGGCCGACCCCTCACGGCAAGCCATCTACGCCGCCTCGCCCGACGGCTATATCGAGAAACTCGCCATCGGCGACGGCCACGTCATCTGGCGCACCGCCATCACTCGGCTGCCCTTGCGCGAGAAGATGGATTCGCCGCTGAAGTTCTTCCGTGGCCGGGTGATCGCCGTCACAGCGGGCTACATCGGCGATCGGCCGCCCTATCAGGGCCATGTCGCCGTGCTCGACGGCGGCTCCGGCAAGCTGCTCGCGGTGTGGAACTCGCTGTGCAGCCAGCGCACCGGCCTGCTGCAGCCTGATTCCTGCCCGCAAAGCGACTCGGCCATCTGGGGACGTGCGGGCGCGGTGATCGATCCTCGCAACGGCGACATCTTCGTCGCCACCGGCAATGCCGACTGGAACGGCACGACCGACTGGGGTGATGCGGTGATCGAGCTCGATGCCGGCGGTACGAAAATGCAGGGCAATTACGCCCCGGCCAACACCGATGAACTGAACGATCAGGATCTCGACCTGGGCTCCACCTCGCCCGTGTTGCTGGGCGGCGACTTGATCGCCCAGGGCGGCAAGGACGGCAAGATCCGCCTGCTCAGCCGCAAGGCCATGGCCGGCGCCACTCCCCACAAAGGCCATGAGCTGCAAATCGTCGCCACGCCAAGCGGCACCGACCTGTTCACCCAGCCGGCGGTATGGCGGCACGATGGCCAGACCTGGATGTTCGCCGCCGACAACGGCGGCACAGCGGCTTGGGAACTGGAAAACGGCCAGCTTCGGGAAAGATGGAAGAACGGTACCGGTGGCACCAGTCCGTTCGTGGCGGACGGCCTGTTGTTCGTCTATGCCCGCAAGGGCGGGCTGGACGTGTACGAGGCCGCGTCGGGCAAGCACGTGGCTACGCTGCCCTGCGGCCCGGGGCACTGGAACAGCCCCATCGTGGTGCAGGGTGAGATCGTTCTCCCCGAGGGCAATGCCAACGAGCATGCTACCAGCGGCGTGCTGGACATCTGGAGTCTGTCGGGCGGGGCGCCGAGTCGCGCCCGTTCTTCAAGGTCACCATGACTTCCGGCCCTTGAGCTCGGCGCAACGCCACACCCACAGTTTCCCTTTGGCCTTGCCCATCCCCAAGGGAAATCCCCCATGCGTCTGCCGCGTCGTCTCGCCGTGCTTGTCCTCGGAGCCGTGGTCACCTGGGCCGCGCAGGCCACGGTGGCGCCCTCGTCGTACCAGGCGCTGCACTGGCGATTGATCGGGCCGTTCCGCGGCGGACGCGTGCTGGCGGTATCCGGCATCCCGGGCGACGCGCGGCACTTCTATTTCGGCGCGGTGGACGGCGGCGTGTGGGCCACCCAGGACGCGGGGCGTACCTGGCAGCCGATCTTCGACAGCGAGCCGGTGGGCTCGATCGGGGCGCTGGCGCTGGCGCCGTCGAACCCCAAGGTCATCTACGTCGGCAGCGGCGAGGCCGACATGCGCTCGGACATCGCCCACGGCAACGGCATGTACAAGAGCGTGGACGGCGGCAGGCACTGGACGCACATCGGGCTGGCGGACAGCTACCAGATCGGCAAGATCCTGGTCGATCCGAGCAATCCGGACGTGGTGTACGTAGCCGCGCTCGGCCATGCCTACGGACCGAACGCGGAGCGCGGCGTGTTCCGCAGCAGCGATGGTGGCAAGACCTGGGCCAAGGTGCTGTTCAAGAACGACGATACCGGTGCGATCGACCTCGCGTTCAAGCCCGGCGATCCGCACACGATCTATGCCGCGCTGTGGCAGACCCGCCGGCCGCCGTGGAGCGTGTACCCGCCCTCGAACGGTCCGGGCAGCGGCCTGTACGTGTCGCACGACGACGGCACGCATTGGAGCCCGGTGCAGGGCGACGGCTTTCCCGCGCACCCGGGCCGCATCGGCCTGGCGACCTCACCGGCCCGGCCTGATCGCATCTACGCGCTGGTGGATGCCGGCGCCGGCGAAGGCGGCCTCTACTGTTCCGACGACGCGGGCGCGCACTGGAAGCACGTCACCGGCGACCAGCGCCTGTGGCAGCGCGGCTGGTACTTCAGCGGCATCACCGCGGACCCGAAGGACGCCGACCGCGTGTACGTGATGAACACCATCGTGCTGCGCTCGGACGACGGCGGCACCCATTTCATCGCGCTGAAGGGCGACCCCACCGGCGACGACTTCCACACGCTGTGGATCGATCCCACCGATTCCGACCGGCAGATCCTCGGTGTGGACCAGGGCACCCTGATCACGCTCAACGGGGGCAAGACCTGGAGCAGCTGGTACAACCAGCCCACCGCGCAGATCTACCACGTCAGTACCGACAACCGCTTCCCGTACTGGGTGTACGGCGCGCAGCAGGATTCCGGCGCGGTGGCCCTGCCCAGCCGTAGCGGCAGCGGCGACGGCATCACCATGGAGCAGTTCCACGAGATCACTCCCGGCGGCGAGAGCGGCATGATCGCGCCCGACCCGGACGATCCGCACATCGTCTACGGCGGCACGGTGGAGAAGCTGGACACGCGCACCGAGCAGACCCGCAGCGTCGATCCCACGCTGGCCTATCCGCTGGCGCACTACCGCGGCGCGTGGACGCTGCCGCTGACCTTCTCCAAGCGCGGCACCAAGACACTGTACTTCGCCAACCAGCGCCTGTTCCGCACCGCCGACGGTGGCGACCACTGGGCGCCGATCAGCCCCGACCTCACCCGCGAGGACGCCGGCACTCCGTCCAACCTCGACGCGACCACCGCGGCCGACGATAGCCACGTGAGCAAGCGTCGCGGCGTCATCTACAGCATCGCACCCTCGCCGCTGGACGCGAAGACGCTGTGGGTGGGCACCGACGACGGCCTGGTCTGGCGCAGCGCTGACGACGGCGCGCACTGGCAGCCGGTCACGCCGAAGGCGCTCACGCCGTGGTCCAAGGTGGCCGGCATCGAGCCCTCGCACTTCGATCCGGGCGTGGCCTATCTCGCGGTCGACCGCCATCGCCTCGACGACGACACGCCCTACATCTACCGCACCGCCGACGGCGGCAAGAGCTGGACGCGCATCGACGGCGGCATTCCCCGCGACAGCTTCGTCAACGTGGTGCGCGAGGACCCGCAGCGGCGCGGCCTGCTCTATGCCGGCACCGAGCGCGGTATCTACGTCTCCTTCGACGCCGGCGCGCACTGGCAGCCGCTGCAGCAGAACCTGCCGATGACCTCGGTGCGCGACATCGACGTGCACGGCGACGACCTGGTGATCGCCACCCATGGCCGCGGCTTCTGGATCATGGACGACGTCACCGCGCTGCGGCAGCTGATCGATGCGCGCGCGAACGCCGTCACCCTGTTCAAGCCCGCGGTGGCGCTGCGCGTGCGGCCGGCCGGTTTCACCGGTACGCCGTTCCCGAAGGACGAGCCGATGGCGGCGAACCCGCCCGACGGCGCGATCATCGACTACCTGCTGCCCGCCGGCGTGCACGGCCCGGTGACGCTGACCGTGCGCGACGCGCAGGGCCACGAGGTGCGCAGCTACAGCAGCGCCGAGAAGTTCGCCAAGCCCGACCCGGCCAAACTGCCCATCGCGCCGGAATGGGTGCCAGTGCCGGCGCAGCTGTCCACCGCACCCGGCATGCACCGTTTCGTGTGGGGCCTGCGCTATCCACGGCCCGGTGCCCACAAGGCGGACCAGCCGCAGAAGGACGGCGTATGGGCGCCGCCTGGTCAGTACAGCGTGGAGCTCGATGTCGACGGCCGCCGCCTGCAGCAGCTGCTGAGCGTGCAGCCCGACCCGCGTGTGCACCTGCCGCCGGCCGCCTACCAGCGCCAGTTCGCGCTGGCCCGCCAGGTCGAGGATGCCGGCATGCAGGCGATGGAGGCCACCCAGGCCGCCACGGCCCTGCTGAAGTCGCTGGAGGCACGTGAGGCGCATGCCGACGCGGCCACCCGCGCCCGCATCGAAACGCTGGCCAACAAGATTGCCGATGTGTCTGGCGTGGTCGCCCATGCCGATTCGCGCAACTCGATGGGCGCGCCGCCGAAGCGCGTCGACAGCCTGCGCGCGCTGTCGATGAACCTGATGAAGCTGGAGCAGGCGGTGGACGGTGCGGATGCCGATCCCGGTGCGGATGCGCAAGCGTCCTATGCGCTGCTGTCGAAGACGATGGACGCTACGCTGGCCGAATGGCTGGCCTTGCAGAAGGGCGAGCTGGCAGCGTTGAACGCCAGCCTGCAGAAGGTTGGGCAGAAGCCCGTCGACGCGCATTGACGAACTGTGCCGGCGGGCCTTGCGTCTCGCCGGCGCAGTCGTGGATGGGGTGTCCCGCTACAGGGATACCAGGCGCCGGGAGTGCAGGGTGCCGCTATCAGGCCTGGCGGTTGTGCGAGCGCATGGTGCGCTGTTTTTCGATCTGCCAGTCGCGCTGCTTCTCGGTGTCGCGCTTGTCGTGCTCCTGCTTGCCGCGAGCCAGGCCGACTTCCACCTTGACCTTGCCGTTCTTCCAGTACATCGCGGTGGGCACCAGGGTATAGCCCTTGCGCTCCACCGCACCGATCAGCTGGTCGATCTCCTTGCGATGCAACAGCAGCTTGCGCGTACGCCGATCCTCGGCGATCACGTGGGTGGAGGCGCTGATCAGCGGCGGGATCGAGGCGCCGACCAGGAAGATTTCCCCCTTGATCACGATCGCGTAGCCGTCGCCGAAATTGATCCGGCCCGCGCGCAGCGCCTTCAGCTCCCAGCCCTGCAGTGCGATGCCGGCCTCGTAGCGCTGGTCGATGTGGTACTCGAAGCGGGCGCGCTTGTTGAGCGCGATGGTGCCGGTGCCCTTGGTGTCCTTGTCCTTGCTCTTGGCCATGTCCGCTAAACTGCTGGCACTGGGCGGCCGCTTTGCCTGCGCGCCCTCATCGGAGCGACGCTTTTGTTGAGAGTGCGTCCGTGGATGGACGCTCACTTGATCTTCGCATTCCGGGACGAATGCACAAATCAGGGAATACCGTGATCGAAATACGCCGCAGCGCGCTGGTACGCCACTCTCCGGAGCAGATGTTCGATCTGGTCGATGACGTGGAAGCATACCCAAAGCGCTTCCCATGGTGCTCGTCGGCCACCGTGATCGAGCGCGCGGACAACGTGCTGGTGGCCCGGCTCGACCTGCATTTCGCAGGCCTGCGGCACAGCTTCACCACGCGCAACACCGCCGAACGGCCGCAGCGCATCGATATTCGCCTGGTCGACGGCCCGTTCCGTTCGCTGGACGGTCTGTGGAGCTTCACTGCGCTGGGAGAGGATGGCTGCAAGGTGGCGCTGGCGCTGGATTTCGACTACGCCGGGCGCATCGGCGGCAGCGTGCTCAAGCTCGGTTTCCAGGGACTCGCCAATCGCATGGTGGACGATTTCTGCCGCGCCGCGGACCAGGTGTATGGCTGAACCGGCGGCGATCACGGTGGACGTGGTGCATGCCGGCGTGCACGGTACGTGCCGTTGCCGCCTCTCGCTGCCGATGGGCAGCACCGCGATGCAGGCGATCGAAGCTTCAGGGCTGCTGCGGCAACTGCCGGCCGAGGTGGGAAACCCGTTGCGGCTGGGCGTCTTCTCGCGCCGTATCGATGCGGATCACGTGCTGTGCGATGGCGACAGGTTGGAAATCTACCGGCCACTGGCCCTCGATCCGATGGCCTCGCGCCGGCGCCGGGCCAGCCAGGGCTGAGTCAAGCGTACAGCCAAGTATGGCCGCCCGTTTGATCTCCGCGATCAGGGACGATCGCAGGGATGAAGTGAGTCACGCGACGACAGGGTCTCAGTGGCTGTCGCCACTGCCGGAGTCGCTGCCGGAACCCTTGTCGCCCTTGTCCTTGATGTCCTTGTCGCCCTTGGATTCATCGACCGGGTAGTCGACGTGGTACTTCTTGCTCTCCTTGAGCAGGTTCTTGTTGCTTTCCAGGAACGGGCTGCCTTCGACGCGCGCCAGCGTGTCATTGTCGAAATACAGGGTCATCGTGCTGACCTGCATTGGACCGCCGCGGTGCGAATAGGTGGAGACGTAGTCCCAGCGGCTCTGGTTGAACGGCGTGGCCACCGACGGCGTGCCCACCAGCAGCAGAACCTGGCGCTTGGTAAGTCCGGGCTTGAGCTGATCCACCGCCTTCTGGTCGATGGTCTTGTCGAGCAGGTTGCCTTGGCGCACATCGGGCGTATAGACCAGATGGCAGCCGGAAACGGCAAGCGCCAGCAGGGCGACAACCGGCAGGGTGATCAGCTTTTGCATGCGTGTTGCGTCCAGATCGTGAAGGTGTCGGATGATACACTACCGGTTCGGCATCGCCGCGCCGGTGAGGTGGCAACTATGGAACAGGAAACCAAAGAGTTGCGCCGGGTTGGCCTCAAGGTGACCCACCCGCGCATGCGCATCCTGCAGATCTTCGACGAGGAGGAGGGCAACCACCTCACCGCCGAGGACGTCTACAAGAAACTGCTCGCCCATCAGGAGGACATCGGCCTGGCGACGGTGTACCGCGTGCTGACCCAGTTCGAGGCCGCGGGCATCATCATCAAGCACAACTTCGAGGGCGGTCAGGCCGTCTACGAACTCGACCGTGGCCGCCACCATGACCACATGATCGATGTGGACAGCGGAAAAGTCATCGAGTTCGTCAGCGAGGAGATCGAGCGTCTGCAGCACGAGATCGCGTCGCGCCACGGCTACGTGATCGAGGACCACAGCCTGGTGTTGTACGTGCGCCCCAAGCATCGCGCACGCAAGACCTGAGCCCGGCGGCCGGGCCTCGCTCCGGGCGGAGGCTGAGGACCCGAAGGGCGGAAGCCGACGATGGGCACAAAAAAATCGCGAGGAAGGACTCCTGTCCACCTCGCGATTGCTTCGATACCTGGTTGGACGTACGGCAGGGCGAGTTGCTCGCTCGGGCCGTGCGCGTCCAAGGTAACGACCAGATAGCATCCTGCCATCTCTCCGGAGTCGCCGTCCCCACGAAGACTCCGGCACGCCATCTCACGATGGCGGCTCCCCCACATCGATGAAAGGATCGTAACGAAGCCTTTACGGTCTGGGTATCGGAAAATTTCCTAGGCATTCCGATTTGTGACCGGTGATTCGATGTTGCTGCGCAACAATACGCGCAGATGCACGCCGTGCAGCACTGGGCGCAGGCGGAACAGTCCACCGAGCGAGGTGACGCGGTCGCGCATGCCCTGCAGGCCGCGCCCGCCGCGTGGCAGGCGCTCGGGCAGGCCGATGCCGTTGTCGCGCAGGTCGAGCAGGGCAAGTGCCGTGCCGTGGCGTTCGCCGATGCGCAGGCGCAGGCGGAATTCGCTGGCCCTGGCGTGCTTGACGGCGTTGGTGGCGCTTTCCTGCGCCAGCCGGTAGATCGTGGTGCGGGTGTCGTCGTCGAGCAGGCGCGGATCGCCGCGCAGCTCGGTGCGGTAGCTGATGCCCGCGGCGTTCAGCAGATCGCGGATCGGGCCCTCGTCCAGCGCGCGCAGCAGGCCGAATTCGTCCAGTACGGCGGGGCGCAGATCGTCCAGCAGCCGGTGCAGTGCACGACGCATGTGGGCGAGGATGCCGTTGATCGAGGCACTGATGTCCTCCATCCCGGCCTGCTGCAGGCGGGTCTGCGCCAGTTTCACGTGGGTCTGGATCGCGGTGATGTTCTGGCCCAGCTCGTCGTGCAGCTCGGCGGCCAGGTGCCGTCGCTGATTCTCGTCGGTCTGCAGGTTGCCGCGGGCGGCGGCGCGCAGCTGCCGTGCCAGTTGGTCCAGCCGCCGGTTGACGGCGGCCAGGTGGGTGTTCTGCTCGGCCACCCGCAGCCTGCTGCGGCGCAGGGCATCGGTGGCCGAGCCGAGCATCAGCGTGCCGGTGCCTGCCACGGCCATGAACAGGTAGCCGGCCGCCGAAGGGGCATGACCGAGCCGCTGGTTCAGTACCATCATGCCGAGGCTGGAGACGATCATCGCCAGGCTGGCGCCGCGCCAGCCGTGGCGGAACGCGAAGAACAGCACCGGCGCCAGCGACAGTGCACGGGCAAACTGAGGCTCCGACTTGGCTTGCTCAGACAGCAACAGCAGGATGGCCATCGCCGGCAGCATCACCTGCAGGCCGTCCAGCAGCAGACCTGCCACCAAGCGACGATCGGGTGGGGCGCGCAACAGCAGCACCATTACCGGCACTACCAGCAGCACACCCAGGTAGCCGCCCAGCAGTTCCTTGCCAAGCATGTGGATCAGCGCATCTTCGGCGGCGGCGCTATGGATCACCGTCAACAGACCTACATCCACTGCGGTGGTGGAAAGCACGACCAGGGTCGCGGCGAGCAGCAGGCGGGCCGCTTCCTGCGGGTTGTGCAGGTTCGTGCCCGCATGGGGGTTGAGCCGGCGCAACAGCCACAGGCCTACCGCGGTTACCAGCGACTCGGGCAGCTCGCCCAGGAGGTAGCCGCTCCAACCCATCGGCAACCCGTCATGGATGTTCATGCCGGCGGAGGCGATCAGTTCCGCACCGATCAGCCAGCCCCAATTGCGCATGGGCAGCAGCAGCAGCGCGCCGAAGCGCATGCCGTAGGACAGCATCCAGTACGGTTGCGCGGTGGGCCACAGCAGTAGCCACAGCAGCAGGTAGAGCACGCCGAGCAGCGGGCCGGAGTGCAGCGGGCGGAACGGTTTCAGGCGCATCAGCAGATGGTACATGCCCGTCCGGCAGCGCTGGCGCAGACCGGTCCCGGTCCGTATACAGTAGGCCCATGTACAGCATTGTCCTGGTCGACGACCACGCCATCGTGCGCGAAGGCTTCAAGCGCCTGATCGGGCTGGAACCTGATTTGCGCGTGGTGGCCGAGTGCCGCAGTGCCGACGACGCCGTCGAGGCGGTGTCGCAGCAGCGGCCCGACTTGGTGGCGCTGGATCTGTCCTTGCCCGACGGCAGCGGCCTGCCGCTGATCGAGCATCTGCGCAGCGTGGCGCCGGAAACGCGCATCGTGGTGCTGAGCATGCACGACGGCGAGCCCTATGTGTCCGAGGCCCTGCGCCGCGGCGCCAGCGGCTACGTGACCAAGGGCGTGGCGCCGGAGGAGCTGGTGGCCGGCCTGCGTGCGGTGATGCAGGGCGAACAGTTCCTGAGTTCCGACCTGCGCCAGCGCCGTGCAGAGCAACCGGAATCCGCGCTCGACCCGCTGCATCGCCTGACCGCGCGCGAGCACGAGGTGTTTCTGCTGCTGGCCTGCGGCCGCACGCCGAAGCAGGTGGCGGCCGAGCTCGGCATCGGCCAGAAGACCGTCTACATCCACCGCGCCAGCGTGATGGGCAAGCTCAACGCCGGTTCGGAACTGGAGCTGTATCGCATGGCCAGCGAGCGGGGGCTGTTGCCGGCCGCGGGCTAGGCCTGCCTGTCGCTGGCTAGGCCTGTGCCCGTTCCAGCATCTGTTTCGCGTGGGCGCGGGTCTCGCGGGTGATCTCCACGCCGCCCAGCATGCGCGCCAACTCGTCGTGGCGGCCCTCCGCGTCCAGTGCCTGGATCTGCGTGCGGGTGTGGCCGCCGTCGCTGTGCTTGCTCACGTACAGGTGCGCGTGGCCCTGCGCGGCGACCTGGGGCAGGTGGGTGACGCACAGCACCTGGCGCTGGCCGCCCAGCGCGCGCAGTTTCTGACCCACCACCTCGGCCACCGCGCCGCCGATGCCGCTGTCCACCTCGTCGAACACCATGGTGCCCACGCTGTCCTTGCCCAGGGTGGCGACCTCGATGGCGAGACTGATGCGCGCCAGTTCGCCGCCGGAGGCTACCTTGCGCAGAGGTCGCGGCGGTTGCCCGGGATTGGCGCTGACCAGCAGCTCGCAGCGTTCGCGGCCCTGCGGATCGGGTTCCCCGTCTTCGGCCGGTTCGAGCTCGGCCTGCAGCACGCCGCCTGCCATGCCCAGCTCGGCCATCAGCGTGCTGACTTCCTTGCCAAGCTTGTCCGCGGCCTTGCGGCGCGACTTGCCCAGCGCCGCGGCGGCCTTGTCGTAATCGGTTTGCGCACGGTCGCGCTGGGCGGCGAGTTTTTCCAGCGCCTCGCCGGCGCCTTCCAGTTCGACCAGTTCGTCGCGCAGCGACGTGGCCTTGTCGTGCAGTTCGGCGATCGGCAGGCGGTGGCGGCGACCGAGTTCGTGCAGGCGAGCGAGGTGGGTGTCGACTTCGGCGAACCGCTCGGGATCGAGATCGACGTCCTGCGCGTAGCGGCTCAGCGTGTCGGCTGCCTCGCCCAGCTGGATCGCGGCGTTGTCCAACAGCTCCAGCGCGGGATTCAGCGCGTCGTCCAGCATGGCCAGCTTGCCCAGTTCCGCATGGGCACGGCCCAGGGCGCGGCGCAGCGCGAACTCGCTGTCGCCGTCGAGCAACTCGACCACACCGGCGGCACCTTCGGCGAGCCGGCCGGCATTGGCGAGGCGCTTGTGGCTGGCTTCCAGTTCAGCCAGTTCGGCTGGCGGCAGCGCCCATTGCTCGAGCTCGGCCAGTTCGTGGCGCAGCAATTCCAGCCGTTGTTCGCGATCCTCGCCGCCGCTGAGGCGGCGGATGCGCGCACCCAGCTCGCGCCACTGCATGGCCAGCTCGCGCACTTGCGCGGCCAATGTTTCGTGACCGGCAAAGGCATCGAGCAGGGCGAGCTGGTGGCTGCGCGAGAGCAGGGCCTGGTGTTCGTGCTGGCCGTGGATTTCCACCAGCAGCGTGGCCAGTTCGGCGAGCTGGCCGGCGCTGGCCGGGCGGCCGTTGATCCAGGCGCGCGAGCTGCCCTCGGCGCGGATCACCCGGCGCAGCTGGCAGGCTTCGCCGTCGTCCAGTTCCTCCTGCGCCAGCCAGGCGCGGGCCTCGGGCAGGGCGGCCAGGTCGAATTCGGCGGACAGCTCGGCCCGATCGCTTCCGGTGCGCACCATGCCGCTGTCGGCGCGGGCGCCGGCGAGCAGCAACAGCGCGTCTACCAGCAGCGACTTGCCGGCGCCGGTTTCGCCGCTGACCACGGTGAGGCCGGCGCCGAAATCGACTTCGGCGTTTTCGACGACAGCAAATTGGCGGACATGGAGCGAAGTGAGCATGGCGTGCTGGCGGCAGTCCGGGTGGCGGTCGGGCGATTGTAGTAGGAGCCTGCGCGGCAGAAGCCGTCCGGGCCCCATGCCTGCCGCTACAATGCCCAGCTTGATCGGCGCCCTCCGGCTTGCATGGCGGGCGCGCAGACCTTATCTCTTCGTCGTCTCATCCATTGCTACAGCAGCGCATGTCCCGTCGCCACGACCACGAACTCGATGCCCGCACGCGGCGCCTGCTGCGCAACCTGATTGCGCAGTATCTGGTCGACGGCGAGCCGGTGGGTTCGCGCACGCTGTCGCGGTCGTCCGGGCTGGACGTGAGCCCGGCGACGATCCGCAACATCATGGCCGACCTGGAAGAGGCCGGTCTGGTGGCTTCGCCGCATACTTCCGCGGGGCGCATCCCCACACCGCGCGGCCTGCGCCTGTTCGTAGACAGCCTGATCGAGCTGCAGCCCTTGCCGCACGAGGAGATGGCCCGTCTGCAGCGCGAGCTGCCGCCGGGGCAGGCCTCTACGCGCGACCTGCTCGGCAATGCCTCGACCCTGCTGTCGGCGATGACCCATTTCGCCGGCGTGGTCACGGTGCCGCGGCAGGCGGATTTCCCGCTGCGCCACATCGACTTCGTACCGCTGCCTGACGCACGGGTGCTGGTGATCCTGGTGTTCTCGGACAACCAGGTGCAGAACCGCGTGGTGCAGTTGGCGAAGCCGCTGGACGGCCGCGAGCTTGAGCAGGCGGCCAACTACATCAACACGCACTTCGCAGGCCTGCGGGTGGACGACATCCGCGCCCACCTGCTGGCCGAGCTGCGTGAGGCGGGCAGCGAGCTGAACCGGCTGGTGGCCAGTGCCACGGAACTGGCTACGGTTTCGTTTGCGCCGCAGGCCGGTGGTGACGACGTGCTGGTCAGCGGGCAAACCAACCTGATGGGCTATGCCGAACTGGCCGACCTGCAACGCCTGCGCGAGCTGTTCGAGGCGTTCCAGCAGAAGAACGAGCTGCTGCAGCTGATGGAAGTGTGCGCGCGCGCGCCTGGCGTACGGCTGTTCATTGGCGAGGAATCGGGTTTTGCGGCGCTGGACGGCTGCAGCGTGGTCACTGCCAGCTATAGCGTGCAGGGGCGCATGCTGGGGGCGGTGGGCGTGATCGGTCCGACCCGCATGGCCTACGAGCGGGTGATCCCGGTGGTGCAGGCCACCGCCGGCCTGCTCAGCGATGCCTTGAATCGCGCTGCGACGGCCTCATAACCGTCGCGGGAGGCGGGAGACAGCCCGCGGATTTGAACCGGTCGGCGCCGCGCGCCGGCCACGGACGAGGTTTGGAGTCATTCATGCAGAACAACGACCCGCACGCGCCCCAGGCGGCGCCCGACGCCGATGCCGCCGATGCAGCAGCCCAGGCCGATCTGGAGGCGCTAAAGGCGCGCGTGGCCGAGCTGGAGGCCAGCAACACCGAGTTGCGCGAGACCGTGCTGCGCGAGAAGGCCGAGATCGAGAACCAGCGCCGCCGTCTGCATCGCGACCTGGAGCAGGCCCGCCGTTTCGCCAACGAGAAGCTGCTGAACGAGCTGCTGCCGGTGTTCGACGGCCTGGAAAGCGGCCTGGCGGTGGAAACCGCCGACGTGACGGCGATGCGCGAGGGCCTGGGCCTCACGCTGAAATCGCTGCTCAAGGTGGGCGAGAGTCACGGCCTGCTGCAGGTCGACCCGCTGGGCCAGCGGCTGGACCCGGAGCGCCATCATGCGGTGAGCATGGTCGAAGCCCCCAGCGCGGCGGCGGGCACGGTGGTCAGCGTGCTGCAGAAAGGCTACGTGTTGAACGACCGCCTGCTGCGTCCCGCGCTCGTCGCCGTGGCGAAGGACTGAGCCGCGCGGCGCTGAAAGCGACGCATCCGGAGCTCCGTCGGCATTGATTCGCCGCACGCGGGCCCCATCTGGGAAACCATTGCGCGGTCGTGGGGCCGCATTCGAGATTCGGGAGCTAAGCACATGGGCAAGATCATCGGCATCGACCTGGGTACCACCAACTCTTGCGTGTCCGTGATGGACGGCAGCACCGCCAAGGTCATCGAGAACTCGGAGGGCGATCGCACCACGCCCTCCATCGTGGCCTTCAGCAAGGACGGCGAGGTGCTGGTCGGCGCGCCGGCCAAGCGCCAGAGCGTGACCAACCCCAAGAACACGTTCTATGCGGTGAAGCGGCTGATCGGCCGCAAGTTCACCGATGCCGAGGTGCAGAAGGATCTCCACATCGTGCCGTACGCCATCGTCGCGAACGACAACGGCGACGCCTGGGTGCAGACCGCCGACGGCAAGAAGATGGCGCCGCCGGAGATCTCCGCGAAGGTGCTGATGAAGATGAAGAAGACCGCCGAGGACTATCTCGGCGAGCCGGTCACCGAGGCGGTGATCACGGTGCCGGCTTACTTCAACGACAGTCAGCGCCAGGCGACCAAGGACGCCGGCCGCATCGCCGGCCTGGAAGTGAAGCGCATCATCAACGAGCCGACCGCGGCCGCGCTGGCCTACGGCCTGGACAAGAAGGGCGGCGACCGCAAGATCGCGGTGTACGACCTCGGCGGCGGTACCTTCGACGTGTCGATCATCGAGATCGCCGAGGTCGATGGCGAGAAGCAGTTCGAAGTGCTGGCTACCAACGGCGACACCTTCCTCGGCGGCGAGGACTTCGACATGCGCGTGATCGATTACCTGGTCGAGGAGTTCCAGAAGGACCAGGGCATCGACCTGCGCAAGGATCCGCTTGCCCTGCAGCGCCTGAAGGACGCGGCCGAGCGCGCCAAGATCGAGCTGTCCTCGTCGCACCAGACCGAGGTGAACCTGCCGTACGTGACGGCCGACGCCTCCGGTCCGAAGCACCTCAACATCAAGCTCACCCGCGCCAAGCTGGAGGCGCTGGTGGAAGACCTGGTCAAGCGCACCATCGAGCCCTGCCGCACCGCGCTCAACGACGCCGGCCTGCGCGTCTCCGACATCGACGAGGTGATCCTGGTCGGCGGTCAGACCCGCATGCCCAAGGTGCAGGAGTCGGTGAAGGATTTCTTCGGCAAGGAGCCGCGCAAGGACGTCAACCCGGACGAGGCCGTGGCCGTCGGCGCGGCGATCCAGGGCGGCGTGCTGGGCGGTTCGGTCAAGGACGTGCTGCTGCTCGACGTCACCCCGCTGTCGCTGGGAATCGAGACGATGGGCGGCGTGATGACGAAGCTGATCGAGAAGAACACGACGGTGCCGACCAAGGCGGCGCAGGTGTTCTCCACCGCCGACGACAACCAGACCGCGGTGACCGTGCACGTGCTGCAGGGCGAGCGCGAGCGAGCCAATGCGAACAAGTCGCTGGGCAAGTTCGACCTCACCGGCATCGATGCGGCGCCGCGCGGCATGCCGCAGATCGAGGTGACCTTCGACATCGACGCAAACGGCATCCTGCACGTGTCGGCCAAGGACAAGAAGACCGGCAAGGAGCAGAAGATCGAGATTAAGGCCGGCTCGGGCCTGTCGGAGGAGGAGATCGCCCGCATGGTGGCCGATGCCGAGGCGAACAAGGAAGAAGACCGCAAGTTCCACGAGCTGGTCGGCACCCGCAACAAGGCCGACCAGCTGGTGCACGCCACCCGCAGCGCGCTGAAGGAACACGGCGGCAAGGTCGGCGCGCAGATCGGCAGCATCGAGGAGGCGTTGTCGGAGCTGGAGAAGGTCAAGGACGGCGACGACAAGGCGCTGATCGAATCGAAGATCGCCAAGCTGGAGCAGGCCGCGCAGGCGCTGCACGCCGCCGCCCAGGGCAGTCCAGCCGACGCCGCCGCGCAGGCCGGCCCGCACGGTTCGGCACAGCCGGACGACGTGGTGGACGCCGAGTTCACCGAGGTCAAGGACGACAAGAAGTGATGTTGTCTTGACCCGAAACGGGCGCCGCGCGAGCGGCGCTCGTTTTCCTGTTTGAAGGGGAAGCGATGGACAAGGGGCGGTTGGAAGCCTTCAGCGATGGCGTGCTGGCCATCATCATCACCATCATGGTGCTGGAATTGAAGGTGCCGCACGGCGCCGGCTGGGACATTCTGGCAGCGCAGTGGCCGGTGTTCCTCAGCTACGTCCTGAGCTTCGTCTACGTAGGCATCTACTGGAACAACCACCATCATTTCCTGCATGCGGCCGAGAAGGTGGACGGCAGCGTGCTGTGGGCCAACCTGCATCTGCTGTTCTGGCTGTCGCTGATGCCGGTAGCCACGGGATGGATGGGCGAGAATCAGTTCGCCCGGTTGCCGGTGGCTGCCTACGGTTTCGTGTTGCTGATGTGTGCCATCGCCTGGCTACCGCTGCAATACAGTCTGATCTGCGCTAACGGCGGAAAAACCTCGCTGCTGGCGCAAGCAGTCGGCGGCGACTGGAAAGGCAAGGTGGCCGTCGCCATGTATCTGGGTGGCATCCTGCTGGCGTTCGTGGCGCCTTGGTTGTCATGTGTTTTCTACGCCACGGTGGCAGCGATCTGGTTCGTTCCTGATCGGCGCATCGAATCGCGGATCAAGCAATGAGCAAGCGTGATTACTACGAAGTCCTGGGTGTCGAACGCACGGTCACCGAGGTCGAGCTGAAGAAATCCTTCCGCCGTCTGGCGATGAAGTATCACCCGGACCGCTGTCCGGATGATCCTCACGCGCAGGAGAAGTTCAAGGAGGCCAAGGAGGCCTACGAGGTACTCACCGACGCACAGAAGCGCTCGCTGTACGACCAGTACGGCCATGCCGCCTTCGAGGGCGGCATGGGTGGTCGCGGGGGCGGTGGCTTCGGCGACATGGGCGACATCTTCGGCGACATCTTCGGCGACATCTTCGGTGGTGGCCGTAGCCGCCAGCCGCGCCGTGGCGCCGACCTGCGCTACATCATGGAGCTCGACCTCGAGGAAGCCGTGTTCGGCATCGAGAAGAAGATCGAGATTCCCTCCCAGGTCAATTGCCACCACTGCAACGGCAGTGGTTCGGCCGACGGCAAGATGGTGCAGTGCAAGACTTGCCACGGTCATGGCCGCGTACGCATGCAGAATGGCATCTTTTCGATCCAGCAGGCCTGCCCGCACTGCGGCGGCAGCGGCCAGACGATCGAGAAGCCGTGCAAACAATGCCATGGCGAGGGGCGGCTGGAGGAAACCCGCACGCTGTCGGTGAGGATCCCCGCGGGCGTGGACAACGGCGACCGCATCCGCCTCACCGGCCAGGGCGAGGCCGGCCCGGCCGGAGCACCCGCCGGCGACCTGTACGTGGAAGTGCAGGTGCGCGAGCACCACATCTTCCAGCGCGAGGGCAACGACCTGTACTGCGAAGTGCCGATCCGCTTCTCGCAGGCGGCGCTGGGCGCCGAACTGCCGGTGCCTACGCTGGAAGGCGAGGTGCCGATCAGCATTCCGCCGGAGACCCAGACCGGCCAGACTTTCCGCCTGCGCGGGCGCGGTGTGAAGTCGGTACGCAGCGGCCGCGCCGGCGACCTGATCTGCCGTGTGGTGGTGGAAACCCCGGTGCGCCTGACCAAGCAGCAGCGCGACTTGCTGGAGCAGCTCGAAGCCAGCTTCAACGATGGCAAGTTCGAGGAACACATGCCGCGCGCGAAGAACTGGGTCGACGGCGTGAAGCAGTTCTGGTCGCGGGTGACTTCGTAGGTCGACGTGGCAGGGTGCGGCGCCGTGCTGGCGCCCGCCTGGCATCCTGCTACTCTCGCGCCGCCTGTCTTGTCACGTCCGGATGCCCGCCATGACCGCATCACCGATCCGCCTCGCCATCAACGGCGCCTCCGGCCGCATGGGCCAGGCCCTGCTGTCGCTGTTGCGTACGGACAGCCGTTTCGAGTTGGTGCACGCGGTGGTGTCGCGGGGCTCGGCGCATGACGGCGAGCCGGTCTGGCTCGGGCACTCGCTGCGTCATGCGCACGACTGGTCGCAGGCGCCTACGCTCGACGTGGTGGTCGACTTCAGTGGCCCGGCTGGCTTGGCGGCGGCGCTGGATCACTGCCTCGCGCACGGCATTCCCCTGGTGACCGGCACCACCGGCGTCGGTGCCGCCCTGCAGGCGCGGCTGGACGCAGCCGGTGCGCATGTCGCGCTGCTGCGCGCAGCGAATTTCAGCCTGGGCGTGGCATTGCTCACGCGACTTTTGCGCGAGGCTGCCGCCGCGCTGCCGGACTGGGACCTGGAGATTGTGGAGGCCCATCACGGCCGCAAGCAGGATGCGCCCTCGGGCACGGCGCTGGCGCTGGGGCAGGCTGCCGCCGCGGCGCGTGACACTACGCTGGATGCCGCCGCGGTCTACAGCCGTGAAGGGCGCACCGGCGAGCGCGCCACCGGCACTATCGGCTTCGCGGTGGTGCGCGGCGGCGACATCGTGGGCGAGCACCATGCGCTGCTGATCGGACCGGGCGAGCGGCTGGAACTGGGACACCGCGCCACCGACCGCGCGATCTTCGCGCGCGGTGCGCTGCAGGCGGCACACTGGCTGGTTGGCCGTGCTGCGGGACATTGGCGGCTGGAAGACGTGCTCGCATCGCCGCACTGAGTCTGGCCACCGGCATTGCCATGTCTGGCAGTGGCCGCTAGCATCCTCGGCCTGTCATTGGGGAGTAGCCAGCCTCGTCCCCAGAGGCGTTCGCATCAACAGACTTGGTCGCCGTTTCCCTGGCGCCATGGTGCGGACAGCAAGCGCCGCCAACCGGCGTCCTTGCCCGGCGAGACCTTTGGCCAGCGACACCTCACCCGGCCGGGCGAACGGTGTCGTTGCGCCATGGTCGTCCTGTTCGCCCGGCCCCGTGCATCCCATGCTGTCGATCTTCTGCCTGTTCCTCGTCTCGGCCGGCGCGATCTATCTCGCCTGCGAATACTTTGTCAACGGCATCGAATGGCTGGGCCGCAAGCTCAGCCTGGGTGCGACCGCCACCGGCACCGTGCTGGCCGCGTTCGGCACGGCCCTGCCAGAGAGCGCTGTAACCTTCGTGGCGGTGATCTTCGGCAAAAGCCCGGCGGCACGCGACATCGGCGTGGGCGCGGCGATGGGCGGGCCGCTGGTGCTGGCCACCATCGCCTATGCGGTGGTCGGTGCGGCGTTGTGGTGCAACCGGCGCCAGCTGCAACGCGACGACGGAATGGTGCGGGTCGATCACCAAAGGCTGGCGCGCGACCAGTCGTGGTTCCTGGGAATCTTTGCGGTGAAGGTGGGCCTGGGCCTGGTGGCGTTCGCGCTCAAGCCGCTGCTGGGTGTGCTGTTCCTGCTGGCCTACGCACTGTATGTCTGGCGTGAGATCCGCAGCGATGACATCGCGCCCGTGGAGGAGACGCTGGAGCCGCTCAAGCTACGCCCGCGGCAGGCCGAGCCGCAGTTGCGCTGGGTGGTCGCGCAGACGGTGGCCGCGCTGGCGGTGATCGCCGTGGCCTCGCGGGTGTTCGTGGGACAGTTGGAAGCGATTGGCGTAGCTTTCGCGTTGCCGCCGCACCTGGTGGCGCTGGTACTGAGCCCGGTGGCGACCGAGCTGCCGGAAACGCTCAACGCATTGATCTGGGTGCGCCAAGGCAAGGAGCGGCTGGCGCTGGCCAACATCTCCGGCGCGATGATGATCCAGGCGACCATTCCGAGTGCGCTGGCGATCTTCGCCACGCCGTGGCTGTTCGACGCGCCGCTGATCGTGTCCGGCGTGCTCACCGCGGCCGCCATCGTCTACCTGTGGTGGTTGTTCCGGCGTGGCCGTGTGGATGCGCGCTGGCTGTTGCCGGTCGGCCTGCTGTACGGCGTGTTCGCCGCCTTCGTGACCTGGCATTTCATCGGCTGAGGCTGGAGCCTGAACAGGCTCTCAGTCCGGATGGGCGGCGTTGCGGTCGCGGCCGGCGCCGTAGCGCGTGTCCAGCTTGCCGAACAGCTTCTTGAACATGCGGGAGAACTTGCCGCGCTTGGTCTTGCGCAGCTTTTCCTCCTCGCTGGTGAGCCAGGCCACCTGGATCACCCGGCGCTCGCCCTCGTAGGGCAGGTGGCCGTGGAAGGAGTTGTCGCAGCGCTTGAACACTGCGAATTCGCCATACAGCGGCGGCAGTTCGGGGGCCACCGTGGCGTCGATGTCGTCGATCTTGTGGAGGAAGCGCAGGCACCCGTCGCTGGTGTCGGGCCACTGGGGGTTTAGGTAGAGCAGGGCAGTGACCACCTTGGACCTGCTGTCGGTATGGATCGTGCCGTGGCGCTTGTTCAGCAGCCGGCACAACGTCACCAGGGTGGGGTACTGGCCGAGGTCGGCGATGCCAAGCCGTTGGCCGATCTGCCGTGCGAAGGCGGGCGCGGTGAGCTGCTCGACCAGTGCATTCACCGATGGGCCGCAGTCGGCCGGGTCCCAGGGAAAGAAGCCGGCGCTGGGGTAGCGCGGGAAATCGCGATCCAGGTCGCCGCGCGCCTCATCGGGCAACTGGCCGTGGGCGACCATGAACGGAAAGGGCGTTCGCCGCACCAGGGTGTCCGGGCGTTCGAGACGGGCTGGATCGAGCAGGGCGTCCGGACTCATGAACAGGTTTCACTCCCCTGGAAACGTTGCGCCAGTGTAGCGCCGCGCAACCATACGGGGGCTGACGGATGCGGCAGGTTTTGCCTCGATCGAAGTGGACAGCCAGCGCCGCGGCGCCTATCATTGGGACCCGCCCGAACGTCCTCCCTTCCAAGGTTCTCAAGCCTGCCTCGTGCGGCTTGCGGACTTTGCTGCACCTGCATAGGCGGTTTCCATGCCAATCCCCGCATTGCTTGCCCTCGAAGACGGCAGCGTGTTCCACGGCCATGCCGTGGGCGCGACTGGTGAAACCGTCGGCGAGGTGGTCTTCAACACCGCCATGACCGGCTACCAGGAGATCCTCACCGATCCCTCGTACAGCCGGCAGATCGTCACCCTGACCTACCCGCACATCGGCAATACCGGCTGCAACGCCGAGGATGTCGAATCCGGCAAGGTGCATGCCGCCGGCCTGATCGTGCGCGACGTGCCGCGCAGGGCGAGCAATTGGCGCTGCACCGAGAGCTTGCCCGATTACCTTAAGCGCCAGGGTGTCGTGGCGATCGCCGGCATCGATACCCGCCGCCTAACCCGCATCCTGCGCGACAAGGGCGCCTTGAACGGTTGCCTCGTCGCGGGCGAGCAGATCGACGTCGAAGCCGCACTGGCCAAGGCGCGCGCCTTCCCGGGCCTCAACGGCATGGATCTGGCCAAGGTGGTCAGCGTCGGCGAGTCCTACCCGTGGAACGAGGGCGTCTACGACCTCGACCGCCAGGCTTTCAACCAGCCCGGTAAGCGTTTCAAGGTGGTGGCCTACGACTTCGGCGTGAAGCAAAACATCCTGCGCCTGCTGGCCGAGCAGGGCTGCGACATCACCGTGGTGCCCGCGCAGACGGGCGCCGCCGAGGTGCTGGCGATGAAGCCCGACGGCGTGTTCCTCTCCAACGGCCCCGGCGACCCGGCGGCCTGCGACTACGCCATCGAGGCCACCAAGCAGTTCCTTGAAGCGAAGATCCCGCTGTTCGGCATCTGCCTCGGCCACCAGATCATGGGTCTGGCGCTGGGCGCGAAGACGCTGAAGATGAAGTTCGGTCACCACGGCGCGAACCATCCGGTGAAGGACCACGGCGACGGCCGCGTGCTGATCACCAGCCAGAACCACGGCTTCGCGGTGGATCCGGCCTCGCTGCCGGCGAACGTGCGCGTCACCCACACTTCGCTGTTCGACGGCTCGCTGCAGGGCTTCGCGCTCACCGACCGCCCGGCGTTCTGCTTCCAGGGCCACCCGGAAGCGAGTCCCGGCCCCCACGACATCGGTTATCTGTTCGACCGGTTTGCCAAGCTGATACAGGAGGCCCGCTGAGATGGGCAAGCGTAGCGACATCAAGAGCATCCTGATCATCGGCGCCGGTCCGATCGTGATCGGCCAGGCCTGCGAATTCGACTACTCCGGCGCGCAGGCCTGCAAGGCGCTGAAGGAGGAGGGCTACCGGGTGATCCTGGTGAACTCCAACCCCGCCACGATCATGACCGACCCGGAGATGGCCGACGCCGTCTACATCGAGCCGATCAACTGGCAGACGGTGGAACGCATCATCGCCAAGGAGCGCCCGGACGCGGTGCTGCCCACCATGGGTGGCCAGACCGCGCTCAACTGCGCTCTCGACCTGGCCGACCACGGCGTGCTGGACAAGTACGAGGTCGAGCTGATCGGCGCCAAGCGCGACGCCATCCGCATGGCCGAGGACCGCGAGCTGTTCAAGCAGGCGATGGCCGAGATCGGCCTGGACTGCCCGAAGGCCGAGGTCGCCAGGAGCTTCGAGCAGGCGGTGGAGATCCAGGCCAAGGTGGGCTTCCCCACCATCATCCGCCCCAGTTTCACCCTGGGCGGCTCGGGTGGCGGCATTGCCTACAACAAGGAGGAGTTCGAGGAGATCGTCAAGCGCGGCCTCGACCTCTCGCCGGTGCACGAGGTGCTGGTCGAGGAATCGGTGCTGGGCTGGAAGGAGTTCGAGATGGAGGTGGTCCGCGACACCGCGGACAACTGCATCATCGTGTGCTCGATCGAAAACCTCGACCCGATGGGCGTGCACACCGGCGATTCGATCACCGTGGCGCCGGCGCAGACCCTCACCGACAAGGAATACCAGCGCCTGCGCGACGCTTCCATCGCCGTGCTGCGCAAGATCGGCGTGGATACCGGCGGCTCCAACGTGCAGTTCGGCATCAACGCCGAGAACGGCCGCGTGGTGGTGATCGAGATGAACCCGCGCGTGTCGCGCTCCTCGGCGCTGGCCTCGAAGGCCACCGGCTTCCCGATCGCGAAGATCGCGGCCAAGCTGGCCGTGGGCTACACGCTGGACGAGCTGAAGAACGACATCACCGGCGGCCTCACCCCGGCCTCGTTCGAGCCGACCATCGACTACGTGGTCACCAAGATTCCCCGGTTTGCGTTCGAGAAGTTCCCTGCCGCTGACGCGCGCCTCACCACCCAGATGAAGTCGGTGGGCGAGGTGATGGCGATCGGCCGCAGTTTCCACGAGTCGCTGCAAAAAGCACTGCGCGGCCTGGAGATCGGCAAGACCGGCCTCAATCCGACCGGACTGGACATCGGCACGGACGACGGCCTGACCACGCTCAAGCGCGAGCTGCGCGAACCGCGGCCCGACCGCGTGTTCCATCTCGCCGATGCTTTCCGCGCCGGCCTGTCGCTGGAAGAGGTGTACGGCCTCAGCCGTGTCGATCCGTGGTTCCTCGCCGCGTTCGAGGACATCGTGCTGACCGAGCAGGAAGTGCAGGCGCATGGCATCGCCGCGCTGGACGAGCCGCGCATGCGCGAACTGAAGCGCATGGGCTTTTCCGACGCGCGCCTCGCCGAACTGACCGGCTCCGACGAGGCCGCCGTGCGCCACCTGCGCCGCACCCTGGGCGTGCGCCCGGTGTACAAGCGGGTGGATTCCTGCGCGGCCGAGTTCGCCACCACCACGGCCTACATGTACTCGACCTACGAGGAAGAGTGCGAGGCGAACCCGACCGACCGCGAGAAGATCGTAGTGCTCGGCGGCGGCCCCAACCGCATCGGCCAGGGTATCGAATTCGACTACTGCTGCGTGCATGCCGCGCTCGCGCTGCGCGAGGACGGGTTCGAGACCATCATGGTCAACTGCAACCCGGAAACCGTCTCCACCGACTACGACACCTCCGACCGCCTGTACTTCGAGCCGCTCACGCTTGAGGACGTGCTGGAGATCATCGATCTCGAAAAGCCCAAGGGCGTGATCGTGCAGTACGGCGGCCAGACGCCGCTGAAGCTGGCGCGCGCGCTGGAGGCGGCCGGTGCGCCGATCATCGGCACCTCGCCCGACTCGATCGACCTGGCCGAGGACCGCGAGCGCTTCCAGCAGATGATCGTGAAGCTGGGCCTGCGCCAGCCGCCGAACCGCACCGCGCGCAACGCCGACGAGGCGCTGGCGCTGGCGCGCGAGATCGGCTACCCGCTGGTGGTGCGTCCCAGCTACGTGCTCGGCGGCCGCGCGATGGAAGTGGTCTACGATGACGCCGACCTGTCGCGCTACATCCGCGAGGCGGTGCAGGTGTCGAACGATTCGCCGGTGCTGCTGGACCGCTTCCTCGACCACGCGGTCGAGGTGGACGTGGACATCATCGCCGATGCCGCCGGCAACGTGCTGATCGGCGGCATCATGGAGCACATCGAGGAGGCCGGCGTGCATTCCGGCGATTCCTCCTGCTCGCTGCCGCCGTATTCGCTGTCCGCCGAGGTGCAGGACGAGATGCGCCGGCAGGTTGCCGCGATGGCGAAGGAACTGAAGGTCATCGGCCTGATGAACACCCAGTTCGCGATCCAGGGAGACACGGTGTTCATCCTGGAGGTGAACCCGCGCGCCTCGCGCACGGTGCCGTTCGTCTCCAAGGCCACCGGCGTGCCGCTGGCCAAGATCGCCGCACGCGCGATGGCCGGCAAGCCGCTGCCGGAGCAGGGCGCCACGAAGGAAGTGATTCCCTCGTACTACTCGGTGAAGGAGGCGATCTTCCCGTTCCTGAAGTTCCAGAACGTGGATCCGATCCTCGGCCCTGAGATGCGTTCCACCGGCGAGGTGATGGGCGTGGGCCGCAGCTTCGGCGCTGCGTTCGCGCGTGGCCACGACGCCGCCGGCATCAAGACGCCGCCGAAGGGCAAGGTGTTCGTGTCGGTGCGCGACGCCGACAAGGATCGCCTGCTGCCAGTGGCACAGGACGTGTTGCGCCGCGGCTTCAGCCTGGTCGCCACCTCGGGCACCGCGGCCTATCTCAACGGCCACGGTGTGGCCTGCGAGCGCATCAACAAGGTGCTCGAGGGCCGCCCGCACGTCGTCGACCTGATCAAGAACGGTGAGATCGTCTACATCGTCAACACCACCGAGGGCAAGCAGGCGATCGCCGACTCGTTCTCGATCCGCCGCGAGGCGCTGCAGCAGCGCGTCACCTACTCCACCACCGTCGCGGGTGCGCGTGCGCTGGTCCATTCGCTGGATTTCCACGGCAGCGAGGACGTGCACAGCCTGCAGGAACTGCACAAGGAGCTGAACGCATGAGCGCTCGCGCCCCCATCACCAAAGCCGGTTCGGAGCGCCTGCGCGCCGAGCTGGAGCGCCTGAAGTCGACGGAACGCCCGCGCATCATCGCGGCGATCGCCGAGGCCCGCGCGCACGGCGACCTCAAGGAGAACGCCGAGTATCACGCCGCGCGCGAGCTGCAGAGTTTCATCGAGGGCCGCATCGCCCAGCTGGAGGCATTGCTTTCCACCGCCGAGGTGATCGACGTCTCGCGGCTCAATCCTGGCAACAAGGTAGTGTTCGGTGCGATCGTCGACCTGGCGGACGAGGACAGCGGTGCCGAGGTGACTTACCAGATCGTGGGCGACCTCGAGGCCGACATCAAGCAGGGCCTGATCGCCGTGTCCTCGCCGATCGCGCGCGCACTGATCGGCAAGAGCGAAGGCGACAGCTTCGAGTTCACCGCACCGAACGGCGTCAAGCATTACGAAATCACGGGTGTGCGCTATTCCTGAATGCAGGTTTGAAGGTATGTGCGGAACGGTCGGCCACTGAGGTGGCCGGCCTGGCAAGCCAACCGGGAGCATGGCTGCTCCCGCCGACGGTCATCTGACAACGGTCCGCCCTATGCCGCAGCAGAAAATCCTGTTTCTCAGTGTCTCTGCCGGTGCAGGCCACATGCGTGCCGCCGAAGCGTTGCACCTGACCGCAGAGACGAGCTTGCCGCAGGTCGAAGCCCGGCACCTGGATGCGATGGAGTACGTGCCCTCCGCATTCCGCAAGCTGTATACCGATTTCTACATCATGCTGATAAGCAGCTACCCGACATTGTGGGGAATGCTGTACCAGCGCAGCTCGGAGGCCGATCCGAACGGCCCGATGCAGAAGCTGCGGCGCGCCATCGAGCGACTTGGCACCGGCGATCTGCGCAAAGCGATCAATGCGTTTGCGCCGGACGCCATCGTGTGCACCCATTTCCTGCCCGCCGAAATGCTGATGCACGAGATCCGGCGCGAGCGCTTCACGGTGCCGGTATGGGTGCAGGTGACCGATTTCGATTTGCACGGCATGTGGGTGATTCCGCACATGACGGGTTTCTTCGCCGCCAGCGACGAAATCGCTTTCCGCATGAAGGCCAATCGCATCGAGGCGGAACGCATCCACACCACCGGCATTCCGGTGATGCCGGCATTTACCCAGCCACAGGATCGCCAGGCCTGCGCCGGGCGCTTCGGCCTGGATCCGACGCGGCAGACCATCATGCTGATGGGTGGCGGCGCCGGCGTCGGCAAGCTCGACGAGGTGGCGGCCACGCTGATGCGGTTCGAGCACGACTTCCAGCTCGTCGTGCTGGCCGGACGCAACGAGGTGGCACTGGCCAGGCTGAAGGTTCTTGCAGCGGAACATCCGGAGCGGTTGTTCCCGTTAGGCTTCACCAACGAAGTGGCGCAGCTGATGGCCTGCTCCGACCTGGTGATCACCAAACCTGGCGGGCTGACCACGTCCGAGTGCCTTGCGATGGGCGTGCCGATGGTGGTGTATGCGCCGGTTCCCGGCCAGGAAGAGCGCAACGCGGACTACGTGCTGGAGCAGGGAGCGGCATTGAAGGCGATCGACCTGGTTTCGCTCGAATACCGGGTGCGTGAATTGCTGGCCGATCCACAGCGATTGGCGAGGATGCGCGAGCACGCGCGTCGCCTGGGCCAGCCGCAGGCCGCGCAGCGCGTACTGGGGATCGTGCGGACCCAGCTCGAAGGCGGGCCGTCAGTGGCCGCGCCGGCGGATCATTGAACGTGCGTCCGCTGGATCAACGCCCCTTGCACGCAGGAGAAGACCCGGTCTCCATGCGTCCACTGGTCCTGGCGTTGACCCTGGGCTGGACCGTCCTGCTGGCATTCATCTTCGCAAACGTGGAGATCCAGACCGAAGGCGCCGCCGGCTGGGCGGCGAACCTGCCGACCTGGCGCATCGAGCATCACTGGCTGCTGGATATTTTCTGGGGCGGGCGACCGATGACCGGGTATCACGCGTGGCTTTTCCCGTGCATGGGACTGTTTTTCCATTTCCCGATGATCTTCACCGGCCGCTGGAGCTGGCGCGCCGAGGCGCGCGTGCTCGCGTGCATCATGCTGTTCTGGATCACCGAAGACTTTCTGTGGTTCGTGCTGAACCCGGCCTACGGCCTGGCGCATTTCGCGCCGCGCTACATTCCATGGCATATCCACTGGTGGGGGCCGGCGCCCAGCGACTACTGGGTTTCGCTGTTCGCATCCGGGGTGCTGTTCTGGCTGTCGTGCCGACGCCCGCGGACCGCAGGTCCAACCAACACGTGATGCGCTTCGCCTTGTCCTGAGGTACGCCGGGCGCCAACAAAAAAGGCCGCGTCGACGCGGCCTTTCTTATCGACACGCCACGCTGAATTCAGCGCTGGCGAGCCTTGAAACGCGGATTGCTCTTGCAGATCACGAACACCTTGCCGCGACGGCGCACGATCTTGCAGTCGCGGTGCCGCGCCTTGGCGGACTTCAACGAGTTAAGCACCTTCACGGCCAGCTCCTGATACCAAACGGAAAACGTCAGCGCGCGAGTATAACTTGCTGAATCGCCAGCCACAAGTCGCTGGATCAGCCGCCGAGGCCGGTCGCCGACTCTTCCACGGTGGCGAGGAATTGCGCCAGCGCCGGCGACGGGTCGTCGACGCGGCTGGCTACGGCGAGCAGCAGATGGGCCTCGTGGTCGGCCAGCGGCACGTAGCTGACCCCGGCCAGGTGTACGGCCCGCATCGTCGCCGGTACCAGTGCCAGTCCCAGGCCGGCGGCCACCAGCGCCAGCAGGCCGTTGATCTGCTGGGCCTGCTGCACGATGCGGGGCTGGAAACCGGCCTTGCCGGCCAGTGTCCTGAGCCGGTCGTGCAGGGTGGCGGCTAGTTCGCGCGGCTGGGTGACGAAAGCCTCGTCGGCCACCTCGCCCATGCGCAGTCCGTCGCGGCCGGCCAGCGGATGGCTGGAGGGCAGGGCGAGCAGCAGGGGTTCGCGATCGAGCACGTGCAATTGCAGCTGGCGTGCGTCCTGGAGGTGGCGAGGCTCGTCGCGTACGAAGCCGACGTCGATCTCGTTGGCCAGCAGGGCTGCGAATTGCGGTTCGGTGTTCATCTCGCACAGCTGGATGTTCACCTCGGGCGCCGCTTGGCGATGGCGCAGCAGGACGCGCGGCAGGGCGGGATGGAAGGACACCGACAGCGTGTAGGCCAGCCGCAGCTGTCCGCTATGGCCGGCCGCGGCCGCCACGGTGCGGCTACGCGCCAGCTCGGCCTGGGCCAGGATCTGGCGCGCCTGCTCCAGGAAGACCCGGCCGGGCTCGGTCAGGGCGACCTTGCGCTTGCTGCGCTCCAGCAGGGACACGCCCAGACTCCGCTCCAGCGCCTGGATCTGCTGGGAGAGCGGCGGCTGGGAGATATGCAGGCGGATCGCGGCGCGGGTGAAGCTCAGCTCCTCGGCGACCGCGACGAAGTAGCGCAGCTGGCGGAAGTCGAACATAGTCGCTTTCCATATAAGAATCGATCTAAATATATATTAGATACTTGAACGCGTCGCTCATAAAATAGCCCCAGTCCCACCATCCTCCCCCTCCCCCCGATGGTGGTGACCCTCGCCTCGCAGCGACGCTAGAAAACGATACTGGCCATCCCCCCCCCGGGCCCTATCGATGCGTCGCCTCGCGGGGCGTTTTCTTTGGGCGCGTGGCAGGAATCGCCGGCCGGGCAGGCACGGATCTCGTCGCCGGCACGCGGCCGGGCGGAGTCAGAGCCGGCAGGCCAGCCGCGTTCCCTGGTCGATGGCCCGTTTCGCGTCGAGCTCGGCGGCCACGTCGGCGCCGCCGATGATGTGCGCCGTGATGCCCATGCCCGCCAGTGCCTCTGCCAGCCGGCGGTCCGGCTCCTGGCCGGCACAGATCACCACGTTGTCGGCCGGAAGGATCTGCGGCTGGCCATCGATGGTGACGCGCAAGCCCTGGTCGTCGAAACGCTCATAGGTGACCTTGCCCAGCATGGTTACCTGCTTGGCCTTGAGCGTGGCGCGATGCACCCAGCCGGTGGTCTTGTTGAGCTTCGCGCCTGGGCGGCCTTCGCTGCGCTGGAGCAGCCAGACCTGCCGCAGCGGTGCCTCGGGCTGCGGCGGCTGCAGGCCGCTGCGCCGGGCAAGCTGCGTGTCCACGCCCCATTCGCGCGTCCAGCGCGCCACGTCGGTGGCGGGGGAGGGCTGGTGTTCGACCAGGAATTCCGCCACGTCGAAACCGATCCCGCCGGCGCCGATGATCGCCACACGTGCGCCCACCGGCCGGTCGCGCGCCAGCACGTCGAGGTAGCCCAGCACGCGCGGATCGTCGCAGCCCGGGAAATTCACGCGGCGCGGCATGACCCCGGTGGCAATCACCACTTCGTCGTGGCCGGCCGCCTGCAGCGAGGCGGCGTCAGCCTCGTGGCCCAGCTTCAGTTCGACGCCGGTGTCGGCGAGACGGTTGCGGAAATAGCGCAGGGTTTCGTGGAATTCCTCCTTGCCCGGGATGCGCTTGGCGAGGTTGAACTGGCCGCCGATCTCGCCGGCGCGGTCGATCAGCGTCACCGCGTGGCCACGTTCGGCCAGCGTGGCGGCGCAAGCCATGCCGGCCGGTCCCGCGCCGACCACGGCGATGCGCTTGCGCTGCGCCGCCGGTTCGATCTTCAGCTCGGTCTCGTGGCAGGCACGCGGGTTGACCAGGCAACTGGCGCGGCGGTTCTGGAACACATGGTCCAGGCATGCCTGGTTGCAGGCGATGCAGGTGTTGATGCGCTCGCTGCGGCCGGTTTTTGCCTTGTTCGCCCACTCGGGATCGGCCAGCAGCGGGCGCGCCATCGAAACCATGTCGGCGTCGCCCTCGGCCAGCACGCGCTCGGCCACCTCGGGCATGTTGATGCGGTTGGTGGCGACCAGCGGGATGCTCACTTCGCCCTTGAGTTTCCTGGTCACCCAGGCGAAGCCGGCGCGCGGCACGCTGGTGACGATGGTGGGCACGCGCGCCTCGTGCCAGCCGATGCCGGTGTTGATGATGCTGGCGCCGGCGGCCTCGATGGCCTTGGCCAGCGCGACGATCTCGTTCCAGTCCTGGCCGCCTTCGACCAGGTCGAGCATGGACAGCCGGTAGACGATGATGAAGTCGGGTCCGAGCGCTTCGCGCGTACGGCGCACGATCTCCACCGGGAAGCGCATGCGCCGTGCGTCGTCGCCGCCCCAGGCGTCGCTGCGGTGGTTGGTGCGCGCGGCGATGAACTGGTTGATCAGGTAGCCCTCCGAACCCATCACTTCGATGCCGTCGTAGCCGGCCTCGCGGGCCAGCTGCGCGCAATGCACGAAGTCGCGGATGGTGCGTTCCACACCGCGCGCGGACAGCGCCCGCGGCGTGAACGGAGTGATCGGCGACTTGATCGCCGAGGGGGCGACCGACAACGGGTGATAACCGTAGCGCCCCGCATGCAGGATCTGCAGGCAGATGCGGCCGCCTTCGGCGTGTACCGCATCGGTGAGTTTGCGGTGGCGCGGCTTGTGCCAGGGCATTGTGAGGCGGCCGCCGAAGGGTTTCAGCCAGCCCCGGATGCTGGGCGCGATGCCGCCGGTCACCATCAACCCCACGCCGCCGCGGGCGCGCTCGGCGAAGTAGGCGGCCAGCTTGTCGTAGTCGGCAGCCTTGTCCTCCAATCCGGTATGCATCGAACCCATCAGGATGCGGTTGGGCAGGGTGATGTGGCCCAGATCGAGCGGGGCGAACAGATGGGGGTAGTTCATGGCACGACCGTGTTCAAACGATCGTATGAATGTGCCCGTTGCGGGGCGCGGACGCAAGCGGCGCGAGGAACTCAGGCCTGCAGCTGTTCGACCAGGGCGATGTAGCGACGCATCGCTTCGTCTTGCGGGAGTCAGCGCAAGTGCACCCAGGCTTCGTGCTTGGCGGTGCCCACGAAATCGAAGAAGCCGGGTTGTTCGCCATGGGCATCGCCTTCCGACCCCTGCTTGTAGAGCGCGTACAGCTTGAGCAGGGTGTCGTTGTCGGGGCGGTAGCCCAACCGCTTGACGTCCTCGGCGGCCTGATCGAATGCGTGGCGTAGGTCGTTCATGGCGAATCGGCGGGGCGTGTGGCGCGGAATCCCGCCATGGTACGCGATGCCGCGAAGGCCGGCGCGATACCATGCGTGCCCCTACGCCCGACCAGGACCCGCCATGAGCCGAACCGCTCCCGTTCCCGTGCTGACCATCGACGGCCCCTCTGGCTCGGGCAAGGGCACGATCAGCCGGCGGGTAGCCGAGCACCTGGGCTGGCGGCTGCTCGATTCAGGCGCCTTGTACCGGGCGGTGGGTTACGCCGCCGGGGCGGCGGGGCTGGACCTGTCCGACGCCGAGGCGGTGACCCGCTGCGCGCAGGCGACGAAGATCCGCTTCCAGCCCAGCGCCGACGGCAGCGACACCCGCATCCTGGTCAACGGCCACGATGCCACCGACGAACTGCGCACCGAAACCGCCGGGGCGGCAGCCTCGGCGATCGCCTCGATCGCCCCGGTGCGGCAGGCGCTGGTGGAGCTGCAACTGGGCTTCCGCAAGGCGCCTGGCCTGGTGGCCGACGGGCGCGACATGGGCACGGTGATCTTCCCCGATGCGCCGTTCAAGGTGTTCCTCACCGCCAGCGCCGCCGAGCGGGCGAAAAGGCGCTATAAGCAGTTGAAGGAAAAGGGGCTAAGCGTTACACTAGCCAGTCTTCAGCGCGAGATCGAGGCGCGTGACCACCGCGATGCGTCGCGAGCGGTCGCGCCGCTCAGGCCCGCGCCCGAGGCCGTACTGGTGGATACCACCGGCATGGGTATCGAACAGGTAGTCGCAAAAGTTCTCACTGTCGTGCAGCCCTGAACGGGGCGGCGCGGCGGTTCCCGTTCCCGGCCATGACGGTCGGGATTCAACCATGGTGGCGACGGACGTCCCGCAAGGACGCTCCCTAGACACCCCAACCGGTGGATCGCTGTCGACGCAGACCCTCGCGGGACATCGCAGCCGTCCTTTCCCATTCTGGAATCAACATGACCGAAAGTTTTGCCGAACTGTTTGAACAGAGCCAGCAGGCCATCGCCAAGCTGAAGCCCGGTGCCATCGTCACCGGCATCGTGGTGGAAATCCGCAACGACGTCGTCGTGATCAATGCGGGCCTGAAGAGCGAAGGCATCGTCCCGATCGAGCAGTTCAAGGGCGAAGACGGTACCCTCGAAGTGAACGTTGGCGACGCCGTGAAGGTGGCGCTCGAAGCGCTCGAGGACGGCTTCGGCGAAACCAAGCTGTCGCGCGAGAAGGCCAAGCGCTCGATGGTGTGGGACGACCTCGAAGAGGCGTTCGACAAGGAAGAGACCATCAAGGGCATGATCTCCGGCAAGGTGAAGGGCGGCTTCACCGTCGACATCAAGGACGTGCGCGCCTTCCTGCCCGGTTCGCTGGTCGACGTGCGCCCGGTGCGCGAGCCGACCTACCTCGAGGGCAAGGAACTCGAGTTCAAGATCATCAAGCTGGATCGCAAGCGCAACAACGTGGTGGTCAGCCGCCGCGCCGTCGTCGAGACCGAGTTCTCTGCCGAGCGTGAGCAGTTGCTGGAGCGCCTGGTCGAGGGCGCCGTGATCAAGGGCGTGGTGAAGAACCTCACCGACTACGGCGCGTTCGTGGACCTGGGCGGCATCGACGGCCTGCTGCACATCACCGACATGGCATGGAAGCGCGTGCGCCATCCGTCCGAGGTGGTCAACGTCGGCGACGAGCTGGAAGTGCGCGTGCTGAAGTTCGACAAGGAGCGCAACCGCGTTTCGCTGGGCCTGAAGCAGCTGGGCGACGATCCGTGGGTGAACATCTCGCGTCGTTATCCGGTGGGTTCGCGCCTGTTCGGCAAGGTCTCCAACGTCACCGACTACGGCTGCTTCGTCGAGATCGAGCCGGGCGTCGAGGGCCTGGTCCACGTGTCCGAGATGGACTGGACCAACAAGAACGTCAACCCGGCCAAGGTGGTGCAGGTCGGCGACGAGACCGAGGTCATGGTCCTGGATGTGGACGAGGAGCGTCGCCGCATCTCGCTAGGCATCAAGCAGACCCGCTCCAACCCGTGGGAAGCCTTCGCCGCCATGCACAAGAAGGGCGACAAGGTTTCCGGCCAGATCAAGTCGATCACCGACTTCGGCGTGTTCATCGGCCTGGACGGCGGCATCGATGGCCTGGTGCACCTGTCCGACATCTCCTGGCAGATGTCCGGCGAGGATCTGGTGCGCAACTTCAAGAAGGGCGACGAGATCGAGGCCGTGGTGCTGGCGGTGGATCCGGAGCGTGAGCGCATCTCCCTCGGCATCAAGCAGATGGAGCAGGATCCGTTCGGCCAGTTCATGGCCAGCCACACGCGCGGCAGCATCGTCACCGGCACCGTCAAGGAAGTCGATGCCAAGGGTGCGGTGATCGACCTGGGCGAGGGCGTGGAGGGTTACATCCGCGCCAACGACATTGCCAAGGAGCGCATCGACGACGCCACCCAGCACCTGAAGGTGGGCGACACGGTCGAGGCCAAGTTCACCGGCATGGACCGCAAGGGCCGCCAGCTGTCGCTGTCGATCCGCGCCAAGGACGAAGAAGACGTGCAGGAAGCCATGGCCGAGTACTCGTCGGCCGCGGGCGGCACGACCAAGCTCGGCGCGCTGCTCAAGGAGCAGCTCAACAAGGCCGAGTAAGCGTTGCGCAACCGGTGCGGGGCGGCAACGCCCCGCACCACGCAGCGCAGAGATACACGTCGCGGACATGGGGACCATGACCAAATCCGAATTGATCGAGGCGCTGGCTAGGCGCCAGACCCACCTTGCGTTTGCCGATGTCGAGCTGGCGGTCAAGAGCGTGATCGAGCAGATGAGCCAGGCGTTGTCCCAGGGCGAGCGCATCGAGGTGCGCGGCTTCGGCAGCTTCGCCTTGCATTACCGGCCGCCGCGCATGGGGCGCAACCCCAAGACCGGCGACTCGGTGGCACTGCCCGGCAAGCACGTGCCGCACTTCAAGCCAGGCAAGGAGTTGCGCGAACGCGTCAACCTGCGGCTGGAAGAAGCCGCAGCTGGCTGACGGAACACACGGAAGCATGATGTTCAAGGGCAGGCGGCGCGAGCCGATCCTGCCTTTTTTCTTTTGCGATCGATCGTCCATGAGCGCGAGAATCAAACAGGCGGCCATTCATGGCCGCACTTTTCGCGTTGCTTTTGCGCTCGTCCGTGAGCGCGGGGATTAAACGGGCGGCCATCCATGGCCGCACTTTTCACTACTTCTGGCTTCACGGCTGAATCGGGGCAGCATGGCAGGGTCTGTTTGCTGTGCCAGGTACGGGCGATCGGGTAAAGTCGCCGAATGCGCCTGATCGTGATCCTCGTCCTCGTGTTCTTCGCCGCCGCCGGCGTGGTGGTGGGTGCGCTCAACGCCGACCTGGTCGGTTACGACTTCGCCTTCGCGCGCCTGCAGCTGCCCAAGGGGGCAGCCCTGTTGGCCGCGCTGGTGCTTGGCTGGCTGCTTGGCGGCCTCACCGCGTGGCTGGGCGTGAGCATGCGGCAGCGACGATTGCAACGGCGGCGGCGCAAGGAGGCCGGCAAGACTCCGGCCGGCGCATGATGATGCCCTGGTATGTGCTGCTGCCGCTGGCGATCGTCGCCTTCGTGCTGGGCTGGTGGGCCTCCCGCCGCGCCAGCGCGCGGCGTTCCGGCGCCGCGGTCAATGAGCTCTCCTCGGACTATTTCCGCGGCCTGAACTACCTGCTCAACGAAGAACAGGACAAGGCGATCGAGGTGTTCCTGCGCCTGGCCGAGTACAACCGCGACACGGTGGAGACGCATCTCGCGCTTGGCAACCTGTTCCGCCGTCGCGGCGAGGTGGACCGGGCGATCCGCCTGCACCAGCACCTGGTGTCGCGGCCGAACTTGTCCGAACCGACGAAGACCGTGGCGTTGCTCGAACTGGGCGAGGACTACATGCGCGCGGGCCTGCTCGACCGTGCCGAAGCGCTGTTCTGCGACCTGGTGGCGATGAACGCCCATGCGCCCTCGGCATTGCGCCACCTGATCGCGATCTACCAGCACGAGCGCGATTGGAACAAGGCGATCGAGCACGCGCGCCGGCTGGAGGTGATGACCGGCGAGGACGAGGCGCCGATGATCGCGCAGTTCTACTGCGAGCTGGCCGAACGCTCGCGCCAGCATGGCGCCCGAGTCGAGGCGAGCGACTATCTGGAGCAGGCCTTCCGCTGCCAGCCCGACTGCGTGCGCGCCTGGATGCTGACCGGGCGGCTGCAGGCCGAGGAAGGGCAGCACGCCGAGGCGGTGCGGGCTTACGAGGCGGCCATCGATGCCGACATCGCGTTCGTGCCGGAGATCCTGCCGCCGCTGCTGAACAGCTACGCCTGTTCGCAGCAGATGGATCGCGCCGAGCGCTTCCTGCGCGAATTGCTGGAGCGTTACCACGGTATCTCGCCGGTGCTGGCGCTGACCCGGCTGTACCAGCAGCGCGACGGCCAGCGGGCAGCGGTGGGGTTCCTTACCGCGCAGCTGCGCCGGCGCCCCTCGGTGCGCGGCCTGATGGCGCTGATCGACGCCACCATGGACCGGATCGAGGGCGAGGCGCGCGAGAATTTCCTGATACTGCGCGACCTCACCAGGAAACTGCTGGAAGGGCAGGCGATGTACCGCTGCAGCCGCTGTGGCTTCGGCGCCAAGGCGCACCACTGGCAGTGCCCCAGCTGCAAGAACTGGAGCACGATCCGGCCCATCCATGGTGTCGCCAACGAGTGACGCCCGTGATTGCGACCGTTGGATGGTTGCTGTTGCCGTTTGCCATCGCGTGGCTGTCGGCGCGCGCGGCAATCGCCTATGCGCACCGTCGCGGCATGCTCGATCGCCCCGGCCAGCGGCGCTCGCACAGCACTCCCACGCCGCGCGGCGGTGGCATCGGCATCGTCATGGCAGGCCTGGTCTGCCTTCCCGGCGTGCTGCTCGGCACGGCGGCGCCCTGGCCGCCTGTGGTGGTGGCCGGCTTGCTGGCGGCCCTGCTGCTGGTGGCGCTGGCCGGCTGGTGGGACGACCATCGATCCCTGCCGATCCTTCCGCGCCTTGGAGCGCAGCTGCTGGCCGTGCTGCTGTTCGCTGCCGGCTTGGGTGCCGGTGGCATGCCATGGTGGTGGCTGCCCGTGCTGCTGCTGGCGGGTACCTGGAGCGTCAACCTGCACAATTTCATGGATGGCATCGACGGCCTGCTGGCCCAGCAGGCGATGTTCGTGGGTGCAGGAATGGCATGGTTGGCCTGGGACGCCGGGCAGCCGGCTCTGGCGCTGGCTGCCGCGGTCCTCGCCACGGCCAGTTTCGGCTTCTGGTGCCTGAACCGTTCGCCGGCCCGCATCTTCATGGGGGACGTGGGCAGCGGCAGCGTGGGGCTGCTGATCTTCGCGTTCACCGCGATGCTGTGGCGGGCCGATGCACACCTGCTGTGGCCGGCACTGATCCTGTCCTCGGCCTTCGTCGCGGACGCGAGCCTGACCCTGTTGACGCGCTTTTTCCGGGGGCGGCGCTGGTACACTGCCCACCGCGAGCATCTGTACCAGTGGCTGGTCAGGCGTGGTCTTACGCATGCCGGGGGAGGCGTGATCTACATGACATGGAACCTGTTGCTGGCCGCACCGCTGGCCTGGTTGGCCTGGAGTCATCCTGGCCTGGGCTGGCCGATTACCATGGCGGCCTATCTGGCCGCGGCGGCGCTCTGGCTGCTGTTCAAGCGTCGCTGCCTGCGGCGCCACTCGCCAAGGAATTGCCATGTCGCCGCGTAAGCTCATCGGCATCGTCCATCCCCGCGTGGCCGTCATGTTGCATGACCTGGCCATGGCGGCGCTGGCCTGGTGGGTTGCCAAACTGCTGCGTTATGCGGTGCGCCCGGAAGATGTGGTGCACTTCCGCTGGTTCGAGTTTCCGGTGGTACTGCTGGCGCAGGGGCTGATCTTCCGTTGGACAGGGCTGTACAAGGGCGTCTGGCGGTTCGCCAGTCTGCCGGACCTGTGGAACATCCTGCGTGCCGCGGTGCTCGGCTCGGCGGTGGTATGGCTGCCGCTTTCGATGTTCAACCGGCTGGAGGGCGTGCCTCGCTCGATGCTGCTGCTGTATCCGGTGGTACTGGCGGTGATGCTGGGCGTGCCCCGGCTGGCCTACCGTTACTGGAAGGACAGCCGCAGCGGTCTGGCCGGGGCCAGTTCGGTTCGGCGGGTGCTGATCATCGGCGCGGACCGCGCCGGAGAGGTGTTGTCGCGCGATCTCCAGCGCGATGGCGGCTACATGGTGGTGGGCTTCCTTGACGACCGTCCCGCCTTGCGCGGCGCCAGCATCAACGGGCATCCGGTGCTGGGGCAGTTCGACCAGCTGCCGGAGATCGCCCGCGAGGCGGCGGTGGAGATGTTGTTGATCGCCTTGCCGGCCGCCTCGGTAAGCGAGATGCGCCGGGTGGTGGCGCTGTGCGACGCCAGTGGCTTGCCGTACCGGACCATTCCGCGGCTGGAGGACGTGGTCGCCGGCCGCGCACAGTTCAACGAGATCAAGGAAGTGGCGATCGAGGACCTGCTCGGTCGCGACACGGTAGAGCTGGACTGGACGGCGATCCGCGAGACGATCAGCGGCCGCCGCGTGCTGGTCACCGGCGGCGGCGGTTCGATCGGTTCGGAGCTGTGCCGCCAGGTGGCGCGGCTGGGCGCGCAATCGCTGATCGTGGTCGACCACAGCGAGTACAACCTTTACCGCATCACCCGCGAGCTGCGCGCGAATTGTCCGGAGCTGCTGCTCGACGGCGTGCTGGCCAGCTGCGGCGACAGCGTGCTGATGCGCAAGGTGCTGGCCGAGTCGCGGCCCCAGGTGGTGTTCCATGCCGCCGCCTACAAGCACGTGCCGATGCTGCAGGGACAGCTGCGCGCCGCCTTCCTCAACAACGTGCTGGGCACGCGCATCATGGCCGACCTGGCGTGCGATGCAGGCGTCGAATGCTTCGTACTGATCTCCACCGACAAGGCGGTCAACCCCACTAGCGTGATGGGCGCCTGCAAGCGCATCGCCGAGATCTGGTGCCAGAACCGTAACGCGCATGCCGGCACCCGCTACATCACGGTGCGTTTCGGCAACGTGCTCGATTCGGCCGGTTCGGTGGTTCCGCTGTTCCGCCAGCAGATCCGCGAGGGCGGGCCGGTCACCGTGACCCACCCGGAGATCTCGCGCTACTTCATGACCATTCCCGAGGCCTGCCAGCTGATCCTGCAGGCGGCCAGTCTCGGCAAGGGCGGCGAGATCTTCGCGCTGGACATGGGCGAGCCGATGAAGATCCGCGACCTCGCCGAACAGATGATCCGCCTTGCCGGCAAAAAGCCGGGCAGCGAGATTCCGATCGTCTATACCGGCCTGCGCGCGGGCGAAAAACTGTTCGAGGAACTGTTCCATCCGCTGGAGCAGTACTGCGCCACCACGCATGCCAAGATCTTCCTGGCGCAGCACCGCCAGGTGTCGTGGGAGCTGCTGCAGGCGATGATGAACAAGGCAGCCGAAATGGTCGCTACGGACAACGACGAGGAACTGCGGCGCTGCGTCTCCAGCCTGCTGCCTTCGTTCCGTTGGAGCGAAACGCCGCAACCGGACAACGTGGTCTCGATCCGCCGCCAGGAAACAGGAGAGAAGTGAGTGAGCAAGCCCTTGCGCAAGGTGGTGTTCCCCGTGGCCGGCCTGGGCACGCGTTTCCTGCCCGCCACCAAGGTGGTCGCCAAGGAAATGCTGCCGGTGCTGGACAAGCCGCTGATCCAGTATGCGGTGGACGAGGCGGTGGACGCCGGCGCCGATACGCTGATCTTCGTCACCAACCGCTACAAGCACGCCATCGCCGACTACTTCGACAAGGCCTACGAGCTGGAGGCGAAGCTGCAGGAGAAAGGCAAGGATGCACTGCTTGCGCTGGTGCAGGGCACGTTGCCGAGGCACGTGCGCGCGATCTTCGTCACCCAGCCCGAAGCGCTGGGTCTCGGTCATGCCGTGCTGTGCGCCAAGCCGGTGGTGGGCGACGAGCCATTTGGCGTGATGCTGCCCGACGACTTGATATGGAACGGTGCAGGCAAGGGCGCGCTGCGCCAGATGGCCGAGGTCGGTGAGCGGGAGAATGCCGGCGTGATCGCGGTGGAGGAAGTGCCGCGAGAGCAGACCGACAAGTACGGCATCGTCGATGCGGTGCCGGTGGACGGGCGCAGCGCGCGCATCCGCCACATGGTGGAAAAGCCCAAGCCCGCCGAGGCGCCGTCCAATCTCGCCGTGGTGGGCCGCTACGTGCTGCCGGGGCGCATCTTCGAGCTGCTGGAACGCACCACGCCTGGCGCCGGCGGCGAGATCCAGCTCACCGATGCGATCGAGGCACTGCTCAAGGAGCAGGGCAAGGTGCTGGCGTACCGTTTCGAAGGCACCCGCTTCGACTGCGGCAACAAGGCCGGCCTGGTGCGCGCCACCATGCACATGGCGCTGCAGGACCCCAGCCTGGAACCGGTGGTGCGGGAAATCGCCGCCACGCTTTGACACCGTAGCCGGTCGCGTGCCGCTGACCGGCGCAGCCTCGCCGTGCCAGAATCGCGACAGTGTCCTGCCATGTTCGCGGTGCAGGATGCGCTTGGGGGAATCCGCAGGCCTCGCATCCCGCTGCGAGGCCGAGCCGCATATGGGAGCCCCGACATCGGCAACTGCGCCGATGCCATTCAACGGACGAGTCCTAGGGAGGCATCATGGATCTGCTGCGGTTCCTGCTCCTGCTGCCGGTACGCCTGCTGCGCATCGCAGGGCGCGCACTCGGCTTGGTATTGCGGCCGCTGCTCGGCGACGTGACATGGTCGGCGCCGGGCTGGATGCGCACCGTCCAGCGGCGTCCACTGCGCTCGGCCGGCATCCTGCTCGCCGCGGTGGTGCTGGCGGTCGGTGGCTGGTACGGCTGGCGGTGGTGGCAGCAGCGACCGCGTCCGCCCGAACCGCAACAGATTACCTGGCAGGTCGCCGCACCCGCCGTCACCGACTACAGCAAGCCACCGATCGTGGTGCATCCGCTGGAGCTGGTGTTCTCCGGTTCGGCCGCACCGATCGAACGCATCGGCAAGCCGGTCACCGCGGGCATCGACATGCGCCCGGCCACGAAAGGGCAATGGACCTGGGTGGACGACCACACCTTGCGTTTCACGCCGGCTGCGGATTGGCCGGTGGGCCAGCACTACAAGGTGCGCTTCGACGTGCGCCAGGCGTTCGCACCGCAGGTGCGCATGGCCGATGACGAATTCAGCTTCGATACCGTGCCGTTCACCGCCACGCTGGGCCGGGGCGAGTTCTACCAGGACCCGCAGGATCCCACCGCCAAGCAGGTGATCGTGCCGGTGGACTTCGACTATCCGATCGACGCGGCACAGTTCGAGCGCCGCGTCACGCTGGCGCTGGCCGATCGGGGCGACAAGCTCGGCCAGGCGCTGAAGTACACGGTGACCTACGACCAGACCCGGCTGCACGCGTGGATCCATTCGCAGCCGCTGGCCTTGCCGCACGACGACGGCGCCGTGGCGGTCGCGATCGACCGCGGCGTGCGCAGCGTACGCGGCGGCGAGGGCACCAAGGATGCGCTAAAGACCAGCGTGCGCATTCCCGGCCTCTACAGCCTGAGCGTGGACGAGCTCAAGCCCACCCTGGTCGACAACGACAAGTACGAACCCGAGCAAGTGCTGGTGGCGAACTTCAGCGGCGCCGTGCGCAGCGGCGACGTGGCCGGCCTGGTCCATGCCTGGGTGCTGCCGGCACGCAAGGCGGGCGAGCAGCCGGCGGACGGCGACACGCCTTACGACTGGGGTGTTTCCGAAGTGGGCGAGGACGTGCTGCGCCAGTCGCAGCCGCTGCCGCTGGACGTGGTGCCCACCGAAAACGACTACCAGGAACTGCAGAGCTTCAAGTACCACGCCGTGCCAGGGCAGCGCGTTTACGTGCGCATCGGCAAGGGGCTGAAGTCCTTCGGCGGCTACGTGCTGGGCAAGCCGGTAGCGCAGGTGTTCACGGTGCCCGACTATCCGAAGCTGCTGCGCTTCGTGGCCGACGGGTCGCTGCTTTCGCTCAGCGGCAGCAAGCGCATCTCGGTGGTCTCGCGCAACATGTCCGGCATGCGGGTGGAGATCGGCCGCGTGCTGCCCGACCAGCTGCAGCACCTGGTCAGCCTGAACCAGGGCAACTACAGCCATCCCGAGCTGCCCTACGACTTCGACGAGAGCCACATCGTCGAGCGCTACGAGATCAAGCGCGCGTTTCCGAAAGCCGATCCGGGCCAGGCGCATTACGAGGGCGTGGATCTAGGCCAGTACCTCAAGGACGGCCGGCGTGGCGTGTTCTGGCTGCACCTCGCCGGTTACGATCCGGCAGCCGCCGCCAAGCGTGCCGCCGCCGCCGCGAAGGCACGTGCGCTGGCGCAGCAGGGGCTGGCGCCAGCGCCGGGCCGGTCCGCATCCGCGCCGGCCTCCGTGAGCCCGACAGCGGCCGATGCCGGCGATGCCGGCGACGGCAACGACTCGCCGCGCGACAACCGCCTGATCGTGGTCACCGACCTCGGCATGCTGGTGAAGCGCGCGCTGGACGGCAGCCAGGACGTGTTCGTGCAGTCCATCCACAGCGGCCAGCCGGTGGGCGGCGCCAGCGTGTCGGTGCTCGCGGTGAACGGGCAGACGCTGTACACGCAGGCCACCGGCGTCGACGGCGTGGTGCACTTCCCCAGCTTCAAGGGGCTGGAGCGCGAGAAGAAGCCCGCGCTGTACGTAGTGACCAAGGACGGTGACCTGTCCTTCCTGCCGATCGGCAGCTACGACCGCCAGCTCGACTACTCACGCTTCGACGTGGGTGGCGAGGCGAACGCGGCGAACCTCGGCCAGCTCAGCGGCTACCTGTTCTCCGATCGCGGCATCTACCGCCCCGGCGACACCTTCCACATCGGCCTGATCGTGCGCGCCGCGGACTGGGGGCGCAACGTGGCGGGCATTCCGCTGGAAGCCGACGTCGTCGATCCACGCGGCGTCACGGTGAAGCAGGTATCGCTGGCCATGGACGCCTCCGGCTTCGGCGAACTCGCCTACACGCCGGCCGAGACCGCGCCTACCGGCACCTGGGCGGTGAACCTGTACATCGTGCGCGGCGGCAAGGCCGACACCCAGATCGGCAGCACCACGGTGCAGGTGAAGGAATTCCTCCCCGACCGCATGAAGGTTGCCGCGAAGCTCTCGCAGGAGGTCGCCGAAGGCTGGGTGAAGCCCGACCAGCTCAAGGGCCTGGTCGACGCGCAGAACCTGTTCGGCACGCCGGCGGCGAATCGCCGCGTCGAGGCCTCGCTCACCCTGCGTCCCGCCTGGCCTGCCTTCCACAGTTGGCCGGACTACCACTTCTACGACATCCGCCGCGCCAAGGAGGGCTACGAGGAAAACCTTGCCGACGGCAAGACCGACGACAAGGGCCACGCCGAGTTCGACCTGGATCTCAAGAAATACGCCGACGCCACCTACCAGCTCTATTTCCTCGCCAAGGTGCACGAGGCCGAGGGCGGGCGCAGCGTGGCCGCCGCCACGCAGACCCTGGTGTCGGCCAATGACTGGCTGGTGGGCTACAAGTCCGACGACGACCTCGACTACGTCAGCCGCAACGCCGCACGCAAGGTGCGCCTGGTGGCGATCGGCCCGGACGCCAAGTCGATTGCGCTCGACGGCCTCAAGGCGCAGCTGGTCGAACGCCGCTATGTCTCGGTACTCACCAAGCAGGGTTCGGGCGTCTACAAGTACGAATCCAAGCTCAAGGAGATCCCGGTCGGGGAAAAGGCGCTTGCGATCCCTGCCGGCGGCATGGACTACGCCTTGCCCACCGACAAGCCCGGCGACTACGCGCTGGTGATCCTGCGCAGCAGCGACCGCAAGGAGGTCAACCGGGTGAGCTACTCGGTGGCCGGCAACGCCAACCTGTCGCGCTCGCTGGAACGCAACGCCGAGCTGCAGCTCAGCCTCGACAAGCACGATTACCAGCCCGGCGACACCATCCACGTCGCGATCCACGCGCCGTACGCGGGCAGCGGCCTCATCACCATCGAGCGCGACAAGGTCTACGCGCACGCCTGGTTCCATGCCGACACCACCAGCTCGGTGCAGAGCATCACGCTGCCCAAGGGCTTCGAGGGCAACGGCTACGTCAACGTGCAATTCGTGCGCGATCCGTCTTCCGACGAGATCTTCATGAGCCCGCTCTCCTACGGCGTGGTGCCGTTCTCGGTGAACCTCGACGGGCGCCGCGATGCGCTCACGGTGGACACGCCTGCGCTGGTGAAGCCGGGCGACACGGTGACCTTCAAGCTGCACGCCTCGCAGCCGGCGAAGGTGGTGCTGTTCGCGGTGGACGAGGGCATTCTGCAGGTCGCGCGCTACAAGCTGGGCGATCCGCTGAAATACTTCTTCCGCAAGAAGATGCTCGAAGTGCGCACCTCGCAGATCCTCGACCTGATCCTGCCCGACTTCGAGAAGCTGATGGCGATGAACGCCGCGCCCGGCGGCGATGCCGACGCGGCGATCAGCCGCCAGCTCAACCCGTTCAAGCGCAAGCGCGACAAGCCGGTGGCGTATTGGTCGGGCATCGTCGACGTCGACGGCGAGAAGGACTTCAGCTACACCGTGCCGGATTATTTCAACGGCCGCCTGCGGGTGATGGCGGTGGCGGTGTCGGCCGATCGCATCGGTACCTGGGAAGGCGCCACCACGGTGCGCGGCGACTTCGTGCTCTCGCCCAACGTGCCCACCACGCTGGCGCCCGGCGACGAGGCCGAGGTCAGCGTGGGCGTAGCGAACAACCTCACCGGCATCGGCGGCAAGGCGGTGCCGGTGGCGGTGACGCTGCAGACAGGCCCGCAGCTGCAGGTGGTGGGCCCGGCCACGCAGGAGGTGAGCCTGGCCTCGATGCGCGAAGGCGTGGTGCGCTTCCGCGTCAAGGCCACCGACCGGCTCGGTTCCGGCCATCTCGCCTTCGCCGCCAGCTACGGCGGCAAGTCGGCGCGGCAGGGCATCGACGTGTCGGTGCGTCCGGCTGCGGCCTACCGCACCCAGGTCGACGTGGGCAGGGTGGAGTCGAACAACCAGGCCGAGCTGCAACCGCTGCGGCCGCTGTACGACGCCTACGCGTCGCGCGATGCGGCGATCTCCTCGCTGCCGGTGGTGCTGGCGCAGGGCATCACCAGCTATCTGGTGAACTACCAGCACTACTGCAGCGAGCAGATCGTCAGCTCCGCGATGCCCTTGATCGTGGTGGCGAAGTGGCCGGTGGTGCCGGTGTTCGCGCATGCGCTGCAGCCGGCGTTCGGCGACAAGACCATCGGCAACGACCAGGCGCTGGCGAAGTTCCTCGACGTGCTGCACTCGCGGCAGAACGGTGCAGGCGGTTTCGGGCTGTGGTCGGCCACGCCCGATGCCGAGCCCTTCGTCTCCGACTATGCGATGAACTTCCTGATCGAGGCGCGCGAACGCGGCGTGGCCGTGCCGCAGGACATGCTCGACGCCGGCAACCAGTACCTCAAGCAGCTGGCCGCCGACGACAGCATGGACACGCGGGACCAGCTGCGCCAGCGCGCCTATGCGGTGTACCTGCTGACCCGCCAGGGTAATGTCACCACCAACGACCTCGCTGCGGTGCAGAAGCGCCTGCAGGATCTGTATCCCAAGGCGTGGCGGGACGACCTCGCCGCCGCGTGGCTGGCCGCCTCCTACAAGCTGCTCAAGCAGGACGGCGAGGCGAACCGGCTGATGGCGGGACCGCTCAAGGCGCTGACCCGGCAGAAACCGGCCGAGGACTTCAGCTACGGCTACTACTACGACCCGCTGACCCGCGACGCCAGCGTGCTCTACCTGGTGACCAAGCACTTCCCGCTGGAGGCGAAGGCACTGCCGCCGCGCGTGTTCGAGAACATCGCCTGGCCGCTGGCGCACGGCGACTACAACACCTTGTCGTCGGCAATGACGGTGCTGGCACTGGACAGCTATGCGAAACAGACCGCGGCCAACCTCGACCAGCTCGGCATCGACGAGGTGCTCGCCGACGGCAGCGCAAAATCCATCGCCCAGCCGCAGGGCGGCATCCTGCAGGGCGGCAGCTGGAGCAGCGCGGCGCGTGCCTTGCGCTTCGTCAACCATGGCGACCTGCCGGCCTGGCGCATCGCCACCCAGGGCGGCTACGACCGCAGTTCGTCCAGCGAAGCGATCAAGCACGGCATCGAGATCGTGCGCGACTACACCGACGCGAAGGGCAAGCCGCTGGACCAGATCACGGTGGGCGAGGAGATCGACGTGCACCTGAAGATCCGCGCCACCGGCGACGAGGGCGTGGGCAACGTGGCCATCGTCGACCTGTTGCCCGGCGGCTTCGACCCGGTGCTGCAGTCGCCGCCGCCGGCCGCGCCTGCGGACAATGGGGATGCCGGCGATTCCGATGGCAGCGCGGCCGCGGCCCCGTCCTGGCGCTCGCCGATCGGCCTGTCCAGTTCCACCTGGCAGCCCGACTACGCGGACATCCGCGAGGATCGCGTGGTGATCTACGGCACGGCCACGCCGGACGTGCGCGAGTTCGTCTATCGCATCAAGGCTACCAACCCCGGCAAGTTCCAGGTGCCGCCGGCCTATGCCGAGTCGATGTACGACCGCACGATCCAGGCCCGCTCGCCCGGCGGCGCCGTGCTCACCGTGGTGTCAAAACCGTGAGCCGCCGTGGCGCGAAAACCCTCTCCCCGCCGTGCACACGGCTTCAGGGAGCGAGGAGAGAGTTGGGGTGAGGGGCGTGTGCTCGCCATACGCTCCCTAAGTCGCCTGCTTGTCCGCTGGCAGAACTGGCTGGTCGCCTGCGCGCTGCTCGCCGCGGTGCTGGTCGGTTGCCGGCTGTGGCCGCATCCGCCGTTGCGCGAGCGCCTGCCCACCTCGGTGGCGGTGTATGACGACAGCGGGCAGTTGCTGCGGCTCACCCTGGCCAGCGACCAGCAGTACCGCCTGTGGGTGCCGCTGAAGGACATCTCGCCCCAGCTCGTCGAGGCCGTGCTGCTGCACGAGGATCGCTGGTTCCGCTGGCACCCGGGCTTCAATCCCTGGGGCCTGTTGCGTGGCGCGTGGGTCACCTACGTGCGCCATCGCCATCCGCAGGGCGGCTCCACCGTCACCATGCAGCTGGCGCGCCTGCTGTGGCGGATGGACACGCGCACACCGCTGGGCAAGCTGCGCCAGGTCGCGCGTGCGCTGCAGCTGGAACTGTTCTATTCCAAGCGCGAGATCCTCGAGGCCTACCTCAACGACGCGCCCTACGGCGGCAACGTGCAGGGCGTGGGCGCGGCGAGCCTCGCCTATTTCGGCAAGCCGGCTGGGGCGCTCACCCTGCCGGAAGCCTTGACGTTGGCGGTAATCCCGCAGGACCCCACGCGTCCACTGCAGCAGGGCAAGGCCGATGGCGGGGTACTGATCAATCCCGCGCTGGCCGACGCCCGCAACCGGCTCTACGCGCGCTGGCTGCGCCCCCATCCGCATGACGCGGCGCTCAGGCCGCTGTTTGCGCTGCCGCTGACCTTGCGCCCCTTGTCGCGGCTGCCGTTCGAGGCGCCGCACGCGGTGGACCAGTTGCTGGCTGCCCAGCGCCTCGATGGCGAACGCCTGCCTTCGCGCGTGACCACCACTATCGACCTCGGCCTGCAGCACAGTCTCGAACGGCAGGTGGCGAACTACGTGCAGCGCAATGCCGCGCATGGCATCCGCAACGCGGCGGCGCTGCTGGTCGACACCCGCGACATGGGCATCAAGGCGATGGTCGGCTCGGCCGATTACTTCGACGCCGACATCCAGGGCCAGGTCAACGGCACCCTGGCCAAGCGCTCGCCCGGTTCCACGCTCAAGCCCTTCATCTACGCGCTGGGTTTCGACCAGGGCGTGCTGCACCCGCAGACCGTACTGCGCGACGTGCCCAGCTCGTTCGGCCCCTATACGCCGGAGAATTTCGACGGCCATTTCCTGGGCCCGATCACCGCCACCCAGGCACTGATCCGCAGCCGCAACATCCCCGCCGTGTGGGTGGCCTCGCAACTGCACCAGCCCAGCCTGTACGACTTCCTGCGCGAGGCCGGCGTCAGCCGACTGGCGAGCGAGCAGCATTACGGCCTCGCCCTGGTGCTGGGCGGCGGCGAAGTGACCATGCAGGAGTTGGCCGACCTCTACGCCATGCTCGCCAACCGCGGCGTGCTGCAGCCTCTGCGCCTGCGTGCGGACGATCCGCAACCGAAAGGCACACGCCTGCTGAGCGCCGCCGCCAGCTTCATGGCGATGGACATGCTGCGGCAGAACCCGCGGCCCGATGCCGCGTTCGGCGCCGAGCGCGCGAACCTGCCGGTGGCCTGGAAGACCGGCACCTCCTGGTCCTTCCACGATGCCTGGACCGCCGGCAGCTTCGGCCCCTACGTGCTGGTGGTGTGGGTGGGCAATTTCGACGGCACGCCGAACAACGCCTTCGTGGGCGTGGAGGCGGCCGCGCCGCTGTTCTTCCAGATCGTCGATGCGCTGCGCGCCGAGCGTCCGCACATGCATGCGCCGATCCGCCACATGCCGGCGGACCTGAAGCGCGTGGAGATCTGCCTTGCCAGCGGCGAGCTGCCCAGCCAGTGGTGCCCGCAGCGCGGCTGGACCTGGTTCATCCCCGGCAAGTCGCCGATCCGCGTGGACAACATCTACCGCCCGCTGGTGATCGACGATGCCACCGGTTTGCCGGCCTGCCCGCCGTATGCGGGCAAGCGTACGCACGTGCAGGTGTTCGAGTTCTGGCCCTCCGATCTCGCCCAGGTGTTCGCCCAGGCCGGCATCCCGCGCCGCAAGCCGCCGCAGAATCCGGCCTGCCGCAATGCCGGCCGCCCCGACGGCGATCCGCCGCAGATCACCTCGCCGCTGCGCGCAAGCACCTATGCGATGCGTCTGCATCAGGATCAGCCCACACCGATCGCCTTCAGCGCCACCGCCGATGCCGACGCGCACGCGCTGTACTGGTTCGTCGACGACGCTTACGTGGGGCAGGGCACACCCGCAGGCAGCATGTTCTGGCAACCGCGCAGCGCCGGCAGCTACCGCGTGCGCGTGGTGGACGACCACGGCCGCAACGACGAGCGCCGGCTCGAGGTGAGCCTGGTTCAATGAGATTGGCGCGGTGAATGGGCTATGCTCGGGCGCTTCGCTGTCGCACAGGGGCGCCAGGCATGAAGCAAGCACCGGTTCCGTCGTACTACCGTGCCACGGCCACGCCGTACGAGGCGTATGCGCCGCTCACGGGGCGGCGGGAAACGCGGGTCGCCATCGTGGGCGGCGGCTACGCGGGGCTCAACACCGCCCTGGGCCTGGCCGAGCGCGGCGTACGCGAGGTGGTGCTGCTGGAGCGCGAGCAGATCGGCTTCGGCGCCTCCGGACGCAACGGCGGCTTCGTGTTCGCCGGCTACTCGCTGGGCGAGCAGGCGCTGCTCGACCAGCTTGGCGAGGCGCGCGCCCGCGCGCTGTTCAGCCTCACCACGGCGGCGGTGCAGCACATTCGCAAGCGCGTAGCCGGCTACGCCATCGCCTGCGATGCGGTGGACGAGGGTGTGATCTGGGCCAACTGGTTCCGCGATCCCGAAGTGTTGCGCCGGCGTCAGCAGCTGTTGGCCGAGCGCTACGGCGTGCACTGGAACTGGCTGCCGCAGGAGGTGCTGCGCGAACGCGTGCGGAGCGACCGCTATTACGACGGCCTGTATGAACGCAACGCGCTGCACCTGCATCCGCTGAACTACGCGATCGGCCTCGCCGCCGCGGCCAGCGGGCAGGGCGTGCGCATCCACGAGGAAAGCGAAGTGTGGCGCCTGCAGCGCGAAGGTTCGCGCTGGCTGCTCAGCACGCCGCACGGCGAACTGCTGGCCGAGCAGGTGGTATTGGCCTGCGGCGGTTACCTCGCCGGTCTGCGCAAGCCCATCGACCGCGCCGTGCTGCCCATCGCGACCTACGCGATGGCTACCGAGCCGCTGGGCGAACGCCTCGCCGAATGCCTCGCCACGCGCGCGGCGGTCTACGACACGCGCTTCGCCTTCGACTATTACCGCCCGCTGCCCGACACGCAGCTGCTGTGGGGTGGCCGCATCTCGATCCGCAACCGCCAGCCACAGGCGGTGCAACGCCTGCTCCGGCATGACTTGTTGCGGGTGTTCCCACAGCTCAAGAATGCGAAGATCGACTACGCGTGGTCGGGCCTGATGAGCTATGCGCGCCACCAGATGCCCCAAGTCGGCCGCGGTGAAGGCGCGGACGCCGGCCTGTGGTGGGCGCAGGCCTTCGGCGGCCACGGCATCGCACCCACCTGCGTGGCGGGCGAGCTGCTCGCCGCGGCGATCGCCGAGGGCGACGAGAGCTGGCGCCAGTTCGCGGACTACGGGTTGGCCGGCACGTACAAGCCGTTCGGCCTGCTCGCCGCGCAGCTCAATTACTGGTGGCAACAGGCACGCGACGGATTCAAGACGAGGCTGGAAGGATGAGTGGGACGACGGAAACAACCCGGGCGAGCGAGATCGGCTGGGCCGATTTCGAGAAGGTGTTGATCGTGGCCGGCACGATCACCAAGGTGGAGGCCTTTCCCGAGGCGCGGAAGCCGGCGTGGAAGGTATGGGCGGATTTCGGCCCGTATGGCGAACGGAAGACCAGTGCGCAGATCGTGGCGCTGTATCGGGCCGAGGATCTCCTCGGGCGGCAGATCGTGGGCGTGATCAACTTCCCCGAGAAGCAGATCGGCCCGTTCCGCTCGCAATTCCTGCTCACCGGTTTCCCCACGCCCGAGGGCGTGGTGCTGACCGCGATCGAACGCCCGGTGCCGAACGGCACGCGGCTGGCCTGAGATGGCCGCGCTGCGCCCTGCATGCATCGAGGATGCCGCGGAGATCGCCCGCCTGGCCGGTGAGCTGGGTTATCCGGTAGAGCCGGCGGCGATGGACGCCCGACTGCGCGCGATCCTGCCGTTGCCGCAGCATCGGGTGACCGTGGCGCAGGGCGAGCGCGGCGGCCTGGTCGGCTGGATTGCGGTCGAGCGCCGGCTCACGCTGGAGTCGGGCGAGCGCATCGAGATCGTTGGGCTGGTGGTGGATGCCGCCGCGCGCGGCACCGGCATCGGGCGCGCCCTGGTGGCGGATGCCGAACGGTGGGCGCTTGCACATCTGTGGTGGCAAGAGGTGCGCGCATGGCGCAGTCTTCAAGGCGACCAAACCAACGAAGGCAGCCGACCCATGCGCGCCAGCGGAGTATTGCAGAAGTGCCTATCCGATTGCCTTGAAGCC
>Ga0187815_10000026_pt1 | contig 68669 bp, 67 predicted proteins | sample NC_S_5_FD_132962 | JGI IMG/M metagenome (GOLD analysis project Ga0187815, IMG submission 132962) | Wetland sediment microbial communities from Neuse River Estuary, North Carolina, USA - ASW-S_5 | ecosystem: Environmental > Aquatic > Freshwater > Wetlands > Sediment | place: USA: North Carolina... | reverse complement strand
TCCTCTACATCGGCCTCCTCTTCGCCATGGCGGCGCTCTGGCCATGGCAGCTCCCGACGTACGTCGGGAACCTCGCGGCCGCGCAGTCGGTGACGGAGCCGGACTGGTACTTCCTGTGGCTGTTCAAGCTGGTCGACTTCTACGGAGTGACGCCGATCATCGCGGTCGCGGTCGGGACGGTGATCCTCCTCTACATCCTCTTCCTCCCGTTCCTCGACCGCTCGAAGCGAACCCACCCTCGGGACCGGCCGCTGTTCACTTGGATCGGGACGTCGCTCCTCGGGTTCTTCGTCGTCATGACCGTCTGGGGTGGCGAGACCCCCGGCCTCCAGATCCTGCCGATTGGGGTCCTCGTGACGCTCGGTCCGATCTTCCTCGTGAACGGCGTGGCCGTCGCTCTGTTCCATTGGCGCTACGTCCAAAGCTACCGGCGACGCCTCGCGGCCCGTGGGTCGTCGTTCTCGGGCGTCTACCCCACGGCCCGGTCGTCCGCGGGACCGGCCGCCACGGTCGCGGAGGCGAAGTCCGGTGACTAGCCCTACCGAGAGACCCCGATGGTCGACCGGCGTCCTCTGGGGCGTTCTTCTGGTCTTTCTGCTGGCCGGGTCGCTCGGCCTCGCCGGCGTCGTCTACGGGGTGGTGGGTCTCCTCGAAGGCGACTGGCTCGCGCTCGTCGCCCTCGGGGTCGGAGGGCTGGGCGCGTTCCTCGCCTTCCTGTTCACCGCCGGGATCCTCTACCGGGTCGACCGGTATCGGGGGACGGAGCAACGGAGGGTCGATCTGTTTGAGTAGCGAGGAGGCCGACCTGGCGGCGGTCCGCGAGCGGACGCTCGCCCTCTACGACGCCGTGACCGTCCTGATGCTTTTGGGCATCGCGATCCTCATCGCCTACTCGATCCGGTTGGGGTCGCTCGCGAGCCCCGGGGCCCAGGAGTCGTTCGGCCTTGCCATCGCGCTCATGGCGCTCATGGGGGCGGTCCTGTTCCACGTGGTCGACCGGACGTACCGGTCGTGGCCCCTGGGCCGAAAGTTCTCGCCGACGCCGCCGGGCCCGGTGACGCTCGCGGCGCAGGTCCGGTTCGTGAAGGTGGTCGTCCTCGTGATCGCCGCGGCGGCGATCGCCTACGTCGTAGGGGGGCTCCTCACCTGATCGCGGAGGTCGACCCTTGACCGACATCGTGACCGCGGAGGTCCTGGTCGCGCTCGTCGCCGCATTCTCGGGGTTCGTGCTCTGGCTCCTCACCTACCACGGGCCGTGGCTCGTGACGACGATGAAGAAGTGGATGTTCACGACCGACCACAAGCGGATCGGTCTACTCTACATCGGGACCGGCATCCTGTTCTTCTTCATCGGCGGGATCTACGCGACGCTGATCCGGACCGACCTGGGCGTGGCCCAGGGCCTCGGTCTCGACCCGCAGACGACCCTCGGGATCACCCCGGAGGTCTACTCGACCCTGTTCACGATGCACGGGGTTTTGATGATCTTCATGTTCGTGATCCCGACCCTCGCGGGGTTCGGCAACTACCTCGTCCCCTCGATGGTCGGCGCGCGGGAGATGGCCCTCCCCCGGATCAACGCGATCGCGTTCTGGCTGATCCCGCCGGCGGGGGTGCTCCTCATCCTCTCGAACGCCAACGCGGGTTGGACCGGCTACGTTCCGCTCTCGGTCGACGCGCCGGGGAACGGCATCGACCTCTGGATCCTCGGCCTGCACATCCTCACGGTCTCGTCGATGCTCGGCGCGATCAACTTCCTCGTGACGATCACGAAGCACCGGGCACCCGGCGTGCACTACTGGAACATGCCCCTCTTCGTCTGGTCGACGATGATCAACTCCGTCCTCCTCATCTTCGCCCTCCCGTCGCTCTCGGTCGGGCTCACGATGATCCTCTCCGACCGTCTGTTCGGGTCGCACATCCTGGCCGCGGCGGACGGGACGCCCCTCGGGGGGGCGCTCCTCTACCAGAACGTCTTCTGGTTCTTCGCCCACCCCGAGGTCTACATCATGGTCCTGCCCGCGTTCGGGCTCGTCTCGACCGTCCTGCCGAAGCTCGCGAGGAAGGATATCTTCGGCTACGCGGCGATGGCGATCGCGCTCGGCGTGTTCGCCGTGCTCTCCTTCGCGGTCTGGGAGCACCACATGTTCGTCACGGGGATCTCGACGAACATCCGGTTCGTCTTCATGCTCACGACGATGGCGATCGCCGTCCCCTCCGCGGTGAAGACGTTCAACTGGGTCGCGACGCTCTGGGGCGGCCGGATCTGGATGGCGGTCCCGATGTGGTTCTGCGTCGCGTTCATCACCGGGTTCGTGATCGGAGGCCTCTCCGGACTCCTGCTCGCCTCGATCCCGATCGACTACCTCTACCACGGCACGTACTTCGTCGTCGCCCACTTCCACTACATCCTCCTGGGCGGGACGCTGATGGCGGTCTTCGCGGCGATCTACTTCTATTTCCCGATCCTGACCCGCCGCTGGTACAGCCAGCGGCTCGGCCAAATCCATTTCCTGCTCACGTACGTCGGCGTGAACCTCCTCCTCTTCCCGATGTTCCTCCTCGGCGCGGAGGGGATGCCCCGACGGGTGTACACCTACCTGTGGACCGGCAACTTCCAGCTGCTCAACTTCCTCTCCACCCTCGGAGCGTACGTCTTCGGGGTCGGCCAGCTCGTCTTCCTGTTCAACATGGTCTACTCCTTCTACGCGGGCGCTCCCGTCACGACCGCGGACCCGTGGGGCGAGGAGTTCCCCACGACAATGACAGGACCGGTGCGAACTCCCACCCCGAGCCGCGCGCCGGTCCCCCTTCCCACGGCGGCTCCGCCCGAGGGAGGATCGTAGGGGCGCTCGTGAAAGGACACGACCTCTTCCGCATCTCGGCGATCTACGCCGCCGTCCTCTGCTACTCCACGATCCTCCTCGGAGGGACGGTGATGGCGAGCGGGGTCGGGCTCTCCTGTCCCCACTGGCCGACCTGCTACGCGAACGGCAATCTCCTCCCGGCCGCCGCCGGGGGCGCCGCGGTCGAGTGGAGCCACCGGGTCAGCGCGTTCTTCCTGTCGGTCGCGGTCCTGGCGATGGCCTTCCTCGGGGTCGTCTACGAGCGCGGCCGCCCGGTGTTGATGCGGCTCGGCCTCCTGTCGCTCGGGCTGGTCGTCGCCGAGGCGCTCCTCGGGGCCGAGGTCGTCTCGAGCGGCCTCTTCGTCTCCCTCGTCCTGATCCACCTGGCGATCGCCACGGGGCTCTTCGGCCTCCTCCTCATCCTCGTTCTGTTGTCGAACCTACGCGAGATGCCCCGGCGCTGGATCGAATGGGCCCGACGGGCCACGGAGGAAACGCCTTCCCCCGAGGCGAAATCGTCCCCCGTCCCTTCCTACGACCGGGTGCCCCTTGGAGAACCTCGAGAGAGCTGACGCGGGCCGCTCCTCGCCCCCGGCGTCCCCGGGAGCGCCCGAGCGACCCTCCGAAGCCTCCCCGACCCGCGCCGCGGACGTTCTCGCCCTCACGAAGCCGGGGATCACGTTGCTGATCCTGGCCGTGGCGGTCGGGGGGTTCGTCCTCGCGGACCCCCGGACGATCGACCCGTGGCGGCTCATCGCCCTTCTCGTGACCGGAGCCGCCGCCAGCGCGGGCGCGTCGATGCTGAACCATTACCTCGACCGGGACGTGGACGAGCGGATGCGCCGGACCCGCCAGCGCCCGATCCCGTCGCGCCGGATCGCCCCCGGATGGGCCGTGGGCGTGGCCGGGCTTGTCCTCTTGGGAGCCGGGGTCGGGAGCGCGGCCGTCGTCCTGAACCTTCTGGCCGCGTTCTCCATCGCGCTCGGCGGGGTCACGTACGTAGTCGTCTACACGGCGTGGCTGAAACGCCGATCCAGCTGGAACATCGTCATCGGGGGCTTCGCGGGGAGCGCTCCCGCCCTCGCGGGGAGCGCCGCGGCCACCGGAGGATGGACCCTCGGCGCGATCGCGCTCGCGCTGCTCGTCTTCCTCTGGACCCCTCCGCACTTCTGGAGCCTCGCGCTCCTCCTGCGCGAAGACTACGCGAGGGTCGGGCTTCCGATGCTCCCTCGGATGCACGACCTCGCGTACTCGGGGAAGGTCGTGGTCGTCTCCGCGGCGCTCCTCGTCCCGGCCGCCGGCTTTCTCGCCGTATCGGGGTCGGTGGCCTGGCCGGTCGGTCTCGCCGCGGTCGCCCTCGGCGTCCTCTGGGTCGCGCTCGCCCTCCCCCTCTGGCAGACGGTGACGCGGGAGGTCGCGCGTCGCGGGTTCATCTTCTCGGGACCCTATCTTCTCGCGGTCGTCGGCCTCGTGCTCGCGAACGCCGGACTCCTCCGGGTCGGCGTGCCGGCGCTCGGGTGATGCCCGGCCGGCTCGCGAAGCTTATCTCGCTCCGCCTTCTCGTAATCCTGGGATGGCAGACTCCGGCCGGGTAGGAGAGTCGACCGACAGGTCTCGCGACGCGGAGAACGTTCTTCGACGCCTGGGCTACGCGAAGGTGACCCCCGCGCCCCGGGTCCGGGAACCCGACGCCTCGTTCTGGGTTCAGGAGGCCGGGGTCCCGCGTCGGACGTACCCGGTGTACGTACCGGCCGGCGACCGGTCCGCCCTCTCGAACCGGATCGACCGGTGGCTGGCGGGACTCCCGGGTGGCGAGGAGACCGGACGGCGCGCCATCTTCGTCGCTCCCAACGACTCGGCCGCGGAGGACGCCTGGTCGCGCCTCGCGGGCCGCGAGGGAACTACGATCGAGCACGAGGTCTCGATCCTGGTCCTGCCGGCTCCGGGTCGGTCGGAGCCGCCGGCCCATTTCCACCTGCGCAAGGTCCCACCCCGCGAGGTGCTCCGCGTCGCGACGGGGGTCGTGGTCGGTCTGTTCCGGCGGGCGGCCGCTCTCGAGGGCACCAGCCAGATCGACTTCGAGGAGATGCTGAGCCTCCTTCGGGTACGGTTCGGCCTCGACGTGAACGGCTCGCTCGGCGTTCGAACGGACGAGGACGCGCTCTACCTCCTCTACCAGCTCGCGCTCCGGGATTCGTACGCGCCGGGCGACGCCGGCGCGAACGTCCACGTGCTCGTCCTGAAGCCGACCGGTCCGGCGGCCCGCCTGCCGTGGTTCGCGGCGTAGGGGCAGCACGAACCGAGGCGTTAAGAACGACGGCCACGTCGAACGATCCGACCGTGAGCGACGAAGCGTACCGGCATCCGTACACCCCGTACCCGGGGAGCTCGACCCCGGAGGCCACCGTCGGACCGCACGAGGGGAAGCAGGAGTTGTGGGCGTTCTTCTGGCTCGCCGTCCTCAACACCGTCATCATCGGGGTCGCGATGGTCGGCGTCTGGTGGATGGTCCACTAGCCCCTGCGACCGGGCCGGGCAAATCGTTATCTTGGAGGCGCTCGTCGGCGCGCCGCCGGCACGTCGCGGGGCCGTGGGGTAGCTTGGACCATCCTTCTTGCTTGGGGTGCAAGAGACTCCGATTCAAATTCGGACGGCCCCATCCCGACCGCCGGCTCATGTAGGGGGTCCCGCTCGGCCGCGCGATGGGCGGTCGGTTCCTGAGGGAGCGCCGGCGCGACCCTTACTACCGCGCGGCGCAGGAGCAGGGCCTGCGCTCGCGGGCCGCGTTCAAGCTCCTATACCTCGACCGGCGGTTCCACCTGTTCCGACCGGGGCGGCGGGTCCTCGACCTCGGCGCGGCCCCGGGCGGCTGGTCGATCGTCGCCGCTCGGTCCGTGGGCCCGCGGGGGCGGGTGGTCGCAGTCGACCCGCGGCGGGTCGAGCCGTTTCCCGGGGTGGACGTGGTCCGGGCCCGGGTGGGCGACCCCGGGCTCGTTCAGCGCCTCGGCCCGGAGCCGTTCGACGTCGTGCTCTCCGACCTCTCCCCGCACATCAGCGGGGCCTACGCGACCGACCACGCGCGTTCGGTCGACCTCGTCCGCGAAGCCTGGGCGCTCGCTCTCCGGGTGCTCGCCCCGGGAGGGACCTTCGTCGCGAAGATGTTCGACGGCGACATGGTCGCCGAGGTCCTCGAGGAGATCGGACGCTCGGGCGCTCGCGTGCGTCGCACGAAGCCGCCCGCGTCGCGCGAAGCGTCCTCCGAGATCTACGTCGTCGCGACCGGGATTCCCGCGGACCGGCCCCCGACGAACGAGCGTTCGTCCGCGGTCCGGGATTTCGCTATATAGCTTCGCGAAATAGGCCCCGCTCCCCTGTTTGAGGCTTGGTTACTTGTGATCCGATTCGGGCCGGCAGGGATCCCCCTTTCCTGCAAGGGCCGGACGCTCCGGGACGGGATCGCGGACGTGCACCATCTCGGGCTCACGGCGATGGAGGTCCAGTTCATCAAGGTGAACCCGCTCACGCGGCTCGCGCTCGACGAGGAGGTCGGTAAGCTCGCCCGCGAGCTTCCGCAGCTGCTGACCGTCAGCCTGGGCCCCTCCGAGCCCGAGGGAGGGACGCCCACCGCGGAAGCGTTCGCCGCGCCGGTCCGTCGCCGCGATTCCCTCACGACCCTCACGTGGAGCCTCGCGAAGGACTACGCCGACCTCGAGCAGACGAAGGCGCTCGCCCGCTCGCTCGATGTCGATCTCACCCTCCACGCCCCCTATTACGTCGACTTCTTCGGCTCGTCCGACGCGCGCGAGCAATCGACCCGCCAGATCCAGTGGGCCGGGGTCCTCGCCCAGGGGCTCGGCGCGCGGCTCGCCGTCACCCACCTCGGGTTCTACGGGACCGGCGACCGCTCGGATTCGATCCAGTCGCTCACCGAGATCGTCACCGACCTCTCGGCGTGGTTCGCCGAGTTCACCCGGGGCAAGGTCCGGCTCGCGATCGAGCCGAGCGGCCACCCCGACGTCTTCGGTTCGCGCGAGGAGGTCCTCGAGCTCGCGCGTCGGACGAAGGGCACGATCGTCCCGGTCCTCAACCTGCCGCACCTGGCGGCGAGGGAGCGCCGGAGCTTCGAGGAGCCGGACGACCTCGACCCGATCCTCGGCGAATTCGTGAAGGCGACCGACGGCCCGCTCTACCTCAACTTCTCCGGCGTCGAGTTCTACGGTCCGGGGGAGTTCCGGCTCACTCCGATCAAGCGAGGGCTCGTCCGGTTCGACCCGCTCGCCGAGCTCCTCGCGGAACGCGACTACGACGTGAGCGTGATCTCGAGCTCGCCGTTGCTCGAGCACGACGCGATGTACATGAAGCTCCTCTACGAACGCGCGCTCGCCCGGCGCTGGACGAAGCTCCACCCCTCGGCGGTCGCGAAGCCCTCGTCGAAGGCCGCGCTCGCGTCCCCGGCGAAGGAACGGCGCCCCTCGCCTCCGCCGCCTCGGAAGGCGCTACCTCTGGCGGCGCGCCACCGCCCGCGCCCCGCGGCGCGCGCCCGGACGCGACCCCCCGCCAAGCGGGCGAAGCCGAAGGCCAAACCGAAGGGAGGGGGGCATGGTCGCCGGCGCCACCGCTGACGGGCCGACGTTCGTCCGGGCCCAGCGCTACATCGGCCAGCGCGTCACGGACGCCCTCGCGCGGGTCAACGTCGCCGCGCTCGCCCGCGCCGTCGACCTTCTCTCGCACGCGCCGCAGATCTTCGTCTACGGGTCCGGGCGGAGCGGGATCATCGGACGGGCGTTCGCCATGCGCCTCGTCCAGGCCGGCGTGCGCGCCTACGTCATCGGGGAGAGCGTGACCCCGATCGTGCGCAAGGGGGACGTCGTGTTCATCCTCTCGGGGCAGGGCGAGAGCTATTCGTCGATGCAGACCGCGAACATCGTTCGTCGGGAGGGAGCGGACCTGATCGTGCTCACCGCGCGAGCCACCTCGAAGCTCGCGCACGCGGCGACCCTCCTGATCGCGATCGAGTTCCCCGAGGACGCGGACCGTCCCCGGTTCGCGCCGTTGGGGACGCTCTTCGAGTCGGCGAGCCTCCGCCTCACCGACGCGATCATCGCCGAGCTGATCGCGGCGCGGGGCGAGACCGAGGAGTCGATGCGCCAGCGTCACGCGATCATGGTGTAGGGCCCGGACCGGCCCAAACCTTAAGGTGATGTCACGCTCCGGGGCAGCGTGCCCCGGGCCCCGGTAGCGTCGACCCAGACGCTGCTCCCCATCCCCACGCGATTCTTCGTCACGAGCGGACGGGGGATCAACAAGACGAGCGAGCTCAACGCGTTCGACCTCGGGCTGCTCCAGGCCGGGATCGGCGAGCAGAACCTCGTCAGCGTTTCCTCCGTCCTCCCGATCGGGATCCGGCAGGTCGACCGCGTCCGCATCGCCCGAGGCGCGATCACGCACTGCGTCCTCGCGCGTCACGCCGGCGGCGAGGGCGAGGTGATCAGCGCCGGGATCGCGTACGGGTTCCGGGCCGACGGCCAGGGAGGCTACGTGGCGGAAGGCCACCTCCACGGGACCCAGAAATCGCTCAAGGAGTTCCTCAAGTGGCGGATGGAGGAGATCGCCCACTTCCGTGGGGTCGAGCTGCGCCGCGTTCACTACCGGACCGAGGAGCTCTCGATCCCGATGGACCACTACGGGGTCTGCATCGCGGCGTGCGTCTTCCTCCCGTAGCCGGGCGGGCCGGGGGCGGCTAGAGCAGCCGTCGGAGGAGGAGCTTGTCCTCGAGGCTCCCGTCGATCGAGAGCTTCCGCGTGACCAGGGCCTTCATCGGACCGATGTCCTTGCTCAGGAGCCCACGGAACGTCGCCTCGTCGGTCGTGATCGTCACGTCGGCCTGAGGAGGGGCGCCGCTCCTCAGGTTCCTCAAGCGACCTTCCGAAAGGTCGACGGAGTAGCTGCCGACGTCGGTGAGACGGATGGCGATGGTCCGGTGGACCCCGTCGAGCTCCTCGGCCATCGCGGGCGTGCGCTCGACGTGCCGGTTGAACCGGTCGACGAGCGACGAGAGCACCTCTTCCACGGTCATCGATCGAACCCGTCCAGCGTGCGAGTCGGAAGGGCGTGGATAATCCTTTGCGTCGGGGCCCACGACGCGCGGAGCCAGGACGGTCGCATCGGCCCCGAACGGAGGTGGGCGGTGACGAACTTCACGGTTCGGGGGTCCGAAGGGTACCCGCTCCCGACGTCGCACCCGAGGCTCGCCGCGAGGCTCGCGATCGCGCGGTCCCGCCGCACCTTGGCGACGATCGAAGCGGCTCCGACGACCGGGAACGTGCGGTCCGCGTGATGGCGGGACACGACGCGAACGTCGGGTCCCGCCACCGCCGACACCCGGCGACCGAACCGGCGCGGGTCGACATCGCAGGCATCGACCCAGGCCCTCGCCGGTGAGAATTCCCGGACGATCGCGCCGAACGTCCTCGCCTCGAGGTCGTTGAGACGTCCTCGATCGACGTGTCGGTCGATCTCCGCCGGAAGCAGCTCGATCGACCGCGTCGTTGCGATCGCTCCGATCCGAGCGTACACCTCTTCCCGACGGGTTGGAGAGAGCTCCTTCGAGTCGCGCGCCCCCGCGTCCCGGAGCTTCTCGAGGTGCTCTTCCGCGATCGCGACCGCGCCGACGACGAGCGGCCCGATCCATGCCCCGCGCCCGGCCTCGTCCACGCCGACCACGGTCCTGGGTGCGCGCGCGGCCACTCGAGACCGATCCGCTCGGACGTTAAGATGCCTCAGGAGGTCGTGCACCGCGAGCCGGGCTCAGCGCCCGGTCCCGTCTCGGTCGGAGGCGGCCCCGGGTCCGCTCCCTCCGGGCCGGACAGCCCTCGCTGAAAGAGTAAAATACCGCACCCCCGTCGGACGGCCTCCCGAGAGGGTCGATGGGCATCTGGCAAGGTAGGTCTCGTCGCAAGCGTACCGGGGGTCGCCTGCGACCGATCCGAAAGAAGCGTCGGTTCGAAACCGGCCGCGAGCTTCAGATCGCGACGATCGGGGCCGGCACCGTGAAGACCTACCGGGTCCGCGGCGCCAATAAGAAGCTCAGGATCCTGACAACGTCGACGATCAACGTCTTCGACCCGGCCTCCAAGAAGATGCAGCCGGCGAAGATCGTCACGGTCCGCGAGAATCCCGCGAACCCGAACTACGTGCAGCGCAACATCATCACGAAAGGGGCGATCCTCGAGACCGAGCTCGGCCTGGTGCGCGTCCGCTCCCGTCCGGGCCAGGACGGGGTCCTGAACGGGGTCCGCGTCGCGCCCGCCGCGGCGTAAGGCTCCGAACGGCGGGCACGATGCCCGACCACTTCTACGTCTACCCACAGTACCTCGAGAAGGGACTCTCCCGCACCGAGGGACGCCGGATCCCCGAAGCGGAGGGACTGGTCGACCCGAACACCAAGGAGATCGCCGAGGCCGCGAAGAAGCTCGGAACGAAGGCGGAGATCGAGGAAGCGAAGCACTATCCCCGGCAGTTCTTCCGCTACGCCGGCCGGGTCAAGGTCGCCAAGCGGGAGCGGATGACGAAGACGAAGTTCCTGAGAGCCCTCGCCGCCGAGGTCCACCGGTTGCGTGCCCAGGCCGGGAGGAAGTAGGTGGAGGAGCCGGGGACGGTCTACTTCACGGGGACCGCGGGCGCGGGGAAGACGACGTTCGTCCGCGCGTTCGCGGACTGGATGAAGAGCGCCGGGTACGACGCGACGATCCTCAACCTCGACCCCGGCGCGGAGAACCCCGACCTCGCCCCGGACGTTGACATCCGCGAATGGGTCCAGCTCGCCGACCTCCAGGACGAGTACGGTCTCGGGCCCAACGGGGCCCAGGTCGCCGCGGCCGACATGATCGCCCTCAAGATCTTCGAGGTCAAGCAGGCGGTCGCGGAACTGAAGACCGATTACCTTCTTGTCGATACCCCGGGGCAGATCGAGCTGTTCGCGTTCCGGGAGGCGTCGAAGGCGATCGTGGACGCCCTGAGCGGAGACCGTTCCGTCCTCGCGTTCCTCTACGACCCGGCGCTCGCCCGCACCCCGATCGGGTTCGTCTCCCTCTTGATGTTGAGCGCGACCGTGGAGTTCCGCTTCCGCCTGCCGATCCTCAACGTGCTCGCCAAGTCCGATGTCCTAACGCCCGAGCAGCTCGCCGAGATCAGCTCCTGGTCGGACGAGCCCGGCGAGGTCTACGACGCCCTCGCGAGGGACGTGGCCACGCTCGACAGTCAGCTCTCGAGCCAGCTCCTCCGTGCGATCGAGGCGATGGGTCCTCTCGCGGGGCTCGTGCCGACGTCGTCGAAGGAAGCGACGGGCATGGACACCTTCTACCGGGCCTGCCAGCGGGTGTTCCTGGGAGGCGAGGACCTGGAGCCGTCCCACGCCCCGAGCACCGACTGAGCGCTACCCCTCGGTGAAGAAGAGGCCCATCCCCGCCGAAGCGGCCTCCTCCTCTTCCTTGAATCGGACGAGGAGAGCGTCCGACTCCGGGGCGATGAGCCGCTTTCCGACGGTGCCCAGGAGCTCCTCGGTCCGCCGGATCGCCTCCGGCGACCCCTCCACGAGGACGTAGAGGGCGTCCGCCGGCCCGCCGAGGGCCCCCGCCGCCCTCACCTTCTGGCTCTGGCGGGAAACGACGTCGTCCCGGAGCGCCGCGTCGAGCTCCGTCCGCTTCGCCGAAGGGACGCTAAAGATCGTCCAGGCCATGCGGCCGGCCGACCCCCGCCCCGTATTTGGGGGTTGTGCGGGACGACGGGCCCGACCCCCTTCACCGTGCGCGGGCCAAGGAAGATGAACCGCGTCGTGTCTCGGCCGCCCGTGCTCTCCGCTACCGGGGGGACGTCCTGGGTCCTGATCGGGGCCGCGCACGTCGTCGACCTCGCCGCGCCGCTGCGGGCGGCGCTCGCCGGGCGGGCGCTCGATGGGGTCGCGCTCGAGCTGGACGCGGAGCGTGCTTCGACCCTGTTCGCCCCGCCCGGAGCGCCCCGAAGGATGGCGGGCGCTCCGCTCTTCGCACGGCTGTGGGGGATCCTTCAACGACGGCTCGGCGCCTCCCTTGGCGGCGGTCTGCCCGGCGCGGAGATGCGGGCGGCCTGGGCGGTGGCGCGCGAGCGGAACCTTCCGGTCTTCCTGATCGACGACCCGATCCGGATGACGCTGATGAACCTCGTCCGCTCGATGCCGTTGAAGGAACGCGTGACGCTTCTCTTCGGCTCGGTCGCGGGCCTGTTCGTACCGAGCCGCGTCGTGGCCGGGGAGATGGAACGCTACGTCGACTCGCCCGAAGCCTACGTCGAGGAGCTCCGGAAGGTCAGTCCGACGATCGCCCGGGTCCTTCTCGACGACCGCAACGAGCACATGGCCGAACGCCTCACGTCCCTGCGCGCGCACGGGGTCGCACGGCTCGCGGTGATCGTCGGCGACGCGCACGTCGCGGGTCTTCGGGCCGCGCTCGCCCGTCGAGGGATCGAGGTCGAGTCGATCCCGTTCGAGGTCCTGCGAGGGGTTACAGCACCGTCATCGAAGACTTCGTAGCCTCGTCGACCGTCTTCTCGAACGCGGCGGTGAGGGCAGTGAGCTCCGGGGACGAATGCTCGTCGAGCCGGCCGAGGTCCGAGAGCTCGGAGATGCGGGTCGCGAGCGGCAGGCGCCCGAGCACCGGGATGCCGTACTCCTCGGCGATCCGTTGGACCCGGCCCGCGCCAAACAGGTCGATCTGGTGCTGGCAATGCGGGCACGTCAGCCAGGACATGTTCTCCACCACGCCGAGCAGGGGAACGTGCAGGTCGCGCGCCATGTTCATCGCTTTCGTGACGATCAGGGCGGCCAGGTCCTGAGGCGTCAGGACGAAGACCATCCCATCGATCGGGATCGTCTGGAACACCGTCAGCGGAACGTCGCTCGTCCCTGGCGGCATGTCGATGAGGAGGTAGTCGAGCGCCCCCCAACGGACCGAGCCGAAGAACTGGGTGATCAGCCGCGTGACGAGGGGCCCCCGCCAGATCACCGGCGTTTGCTCGTCCTCGACCATGAACTGCGAGGAAACGATCGGGATCCCCGCGCGCGAGGGGGCGGGCTCGATCCCTTCGCCTCGGTCCAGAAGCGGCCCCGTAACGCCGAGCGACTTGGGGATCGACGGACCCGTGATGTCCGCGTCCAGGATCCCGACCGAACGACCCCGCCGTCGGAGCTCGGAAGCGATCATCGCGGTGACCGCGGACTTTCCGACCCCGCCCTTGCCGCTCCCGATCGCGACGACGTGGTGGATCGCGCCCTTGTCCATGCGCGCGAGCAGTCCTCGCGGCCCCCGACCCGGAGCAGCCCCCGCGGGGCCCGGCGCGTTTCCGGGCGGCGTTCCCGCGCTCGGTCCGCGGTCGCTCACGGTCGTTTGACAAGGCGTTGATATATAACGGTCGAGAGCACCGGGGAGAGCATCGCACCGATGACCGTTGGGCGTTCCGTCGAGCTGGACGAGCTGTTCCGCCCCGCGTCGGTCGCCGTCATCGGAGCGTCGAACCGTCCCGGAAAGGTCGGGACGAGCCTCTTTCGCAACCTCCTGTCCGGCGGATACCAAGGGGTCGCCTATCCGGTCAATCCGTCCTGGAAGAGCGTCTCGGGCGTGCGGTGCTATCCGGACGTCCGCTCGCTGCCCGAGGTGCCGGAGCTCGCGGTCGTCATCGTTCCTGCGGCCGCCGTGGCCGACACGGTCGACGAGCTCGGCCGCGCGGGAGCGAAGGGAGCGATCGTCATCTCGGCCGGGTTCCGCGAGGTCGGCGACGCCGGAGCGGCGCTGGAAGCGGAGGTCGTGGCGCGCGCGCGAGAGCATTCGATGTCGCTGGTCGGGCCGAACTGCTTCGGGGTGTTCAACACCGACCCGGCGGTCGGCCTCAACGCGACGTTCAGCGAGGCGCTGCCCCCCGGCGGGAACATCGCGTTCGTTTCCCAGAGCGGGGCGCTGGGCGCGGGGATCCTGAGGTACGCGGCGTCCGAACGGATCGGCTTCTCGCGGTTCGTCTCGGTCGGCAACCGGGCGGGGGTCGACGAGAACGACCTCCTGGCCTCGTTCGACCGAGACCCGAGAACCCGCGTGATCCTCCTGTACGTCGAGAGCCTGGCGAACGGCCGGCGGTTCCTCGACGCCGCGCGTGACGTCACCGATCGCAAGCCGGTGCTCGTGATCAAGAGCGGCCGGACGACCGCCGGGGAACGAGCGGTCAAGAGCCACACCGGCTCCCTCGCCCAATCCGGGCGCGACCAGCTCTACGATTCCGTTTTCGCCCAGTCGGGGGTCCAACGCGTCGACTCGCTGGGCGATCTGTTTCGGCTCGCCAAAATCTTCGCAAGCGGACTCGAGGTCGACGGGCCGCGCCTCGTCATTCTCACCAACTCCGGGGGTCCCGGGATCATCGCTGCGGACGCCGCCATCCGCCAGGGACTGGAGCTCCCTCCGCTCGAGGAGAGCGTCCGAGCGACCCTCGCCGCGCGCCTGCCGAGGATCGCGACCGTTTCCAACCCCGTCGACATGACCGCCGAAGTCGACGCGGAAGAGTACCACCGGACCCTCGAGGCTCTGCTCGGCCAGAGCCAGTTCGACGGTGCCCTCGTCGTTTCGACCCCGGCCGGCCACGTGACGGGCGCCGCGGTTGCGGCCGCCATCCTGAAGGCGAAGGCGACGACGAAGAAGCCGATCGTCGCCTGCTTGTTCGGGGTCAACGACCTCTCCGCGGAGGTCGCTTTCCTCGAAACGCACGGCGTACCCACGTACACGTTCCCGGAGGAGGCGGTTCAAGGGCTGGGGGGGCTCGCCCGGTACCGGGCGTGGAAGACGCGCCCTCACGAACCGGTCCGGTCGTTCCCGGTCGACCGGGAGAAGGCCGAGAAGGTGATTCGGCGCGCGAAGGAGGCCGGACAGACGGTTCTGCCGGAGTATGCCGCCCGGGACCTCCTCGCCGCCTACGGGATCCCGTTCCCCCGGTCCGCCCTCGTGGCGTCGGTCGATGGCGCGGTCACCGCCGCGGCGCAGATCGGCTATCCGGTCGTCCTCAAGGTCGCTTCACCGGACATCTCGCACAAGACCGACGTCGGGGGCGTCGCGGTCGGACTCGCGGACGAGGCGGCCGTGCGCGCGGCATGGGGCCGGATGGACCGCTCGGTCCGAGCGGCCGTTCCTCGGGCGAAGATCGACGGCTTCGAGGTCGAGGCGTACGTCCCGGGCGGCAAGGAGGTCCTGGTCGGGTTTCAGCTCGATCCGAGCTTCGGCCCGATCGTGGTCTTCGGGATGGGCGGAATCTACGTCGAGGAGCTGCGGGACGTCTCGTTCCGCCTTGCTCCGATGCGGCCGTACTCCGCCCTGCGCATGGTGGAGTCGGTCCGTGGCTACCCCCTGCTCAAGGGGGTGCGCGGCGAGGCCCCGAGCGACCTCACCGCTCTCACCGAGGCGATCGAGCGGGTCTCCCAGCTTGCGGTGGAGCATCCCGACGTCGCCGAGCTCGACCTGAACCCGCTGATCGTCCGCCCGGTCGGGCTGGGCGTCGTCGCCGTCGACGCCCGGGTCGTCCTCGCTCCTCCTTCCAAATCGGGACCGTCGCCTTGAGCTCGTCGATCAGGTAGCGCGCCGCGGCGAACGCTTCGGCCCGGTGCGCGCACGAGGCTCCCACCACGACCGCGACCTCGCCGACGCGCACGCGGCCGAGCCGGTGCCAGAGGACGAGCTCCTGAGCGCCGAACCGTCGACGGGCGACTCGCTCGATGACCCGGAGTTGGGCTAGGGCCGGGGCCCTGTCGACCTCGTAGTCGAGCGCGACCACGGTAGTGCTCCCGCGCCGGTCCGGTCGCACGCGTCCCGCGAAAACGACGACCCCTCCGCCCCGTCTCGAGGCGAGCCGAGCTTCGGCCGCGGCGACCGTGAGCCTGCGGCGCGTCAGCCGGACGGCCACGCCTAGCCTCCTCCGTAGGGGGGATGGACGGCGAACTCGTCGCCGGGCCGCAGTGTTTCGCCCAGGTCGTGAAGATAGCGGTCGTTGCGCAGGAAGCGACTGACCCGGAGGGTTGGTGCGAGGCGCGGGTACGCTTCCCCGAGCGCGGCGGCGAGGTCCCGGGCGCTGAGCCCCTGCTCGGGCACCGGCCACAGAAGGGTCGCCTGGCCGACGACGAGACGCGCGGTCGCGAACAGTCGGACACGAACCGGGCGAGTCACGTCAGCGGACGGACGCCAGCCTTCGTAAGTCTTGCCCAGTTCGCCGCGAACGAGAAGGCGAACCTCGGCCAGCGAACCGGGCACCCGGGGCGACCAAGAGCCTGCGACAGCGACCTCGTCCATCCGGCGAACCCCCCGAGGGGTCGGAGCGAGAGCCGGGGATGCTCTTGCGAGAGAGTCCGTGATGAGTCCGAGGTCGGGGGCGATCCGGATCTACCTCGCACGACGGGCTGATCCGATCCCGATCTTGCGGTTGGGACGCCGGCCGACGCGTCGCTAGTAGGGCAGAACCTTCTTCCCGGCGTTGTGCGCCGCCGTGAGGATACCCGTCGCACCGTACCATGCGGCCCCTCCGGTGATGAAAGTCACGATCCCGGTCGCCTCCCAAAGGCCGCTGCTGGGGGCATTGCCCGCGCCGACCATACCGAAGTCGACGGCCAAGAGGACGAAAGCGACGAGCAGCGTCCAGAACACGAACGCCAACACGGGACCGTGATGAAGCGAATTGATGGCGAAGGAGAAGGTGAACATCGCCCAGACGATCATGAACCACATGACATCGTAGGGCCCTGCCGCGCCGAGGGAGGAGCTGATCAGCCCGCTCAGGAGCAGCGTGAACGCCCACCAAAACGCCGCGAAGCTCATGAACGCGGTGCCGGCGAAGATCTCCCCCCGCCGGATCATGATGATGCCGGCGACGAACTGGGCGGTCCCACCGAACGCCAGCGCCATCGGGAACACGGCTGCGTTCGAAACTCCCCAGTTGGGTCCGTTGGATGCGATGGCTACGCCGGCCAGCATCGTGGTCATGCCAAAGCCCATCAGACCAACGACGCTCGCCGGAGCCCAGAACGGGTCCTTGTTAGTCTCCGACGTGCCCGAAGTCGACACCGGCCGCCCCAGAACCCTCGAGTAGAAAGGTATTGCGAGGTTCACCGCTGCCGCCTCGTGCCGGCCGGTATGGCCACGGTCACCCCGTCGTGGGCCGAGGTATCACTCCACACGACGGAAGCCTGGGCATCACCCGGTCACCGCGCGGGAGCCGCTCCCGCTCCTCGGCGAGAAGGGACGCAGTACGTACGCGAATCGGCGACCACGGTTCGCGCGGGTCGGTCGCTCGGAATGCGCCGGAGCGACGGGTCCTAGAATCAGTTAATAGCGGCGTACGGTGACACTCGCCGGAGCACGAAGATGGCACGCACGGTATCGGGAACCGAGAAAGGTGGGGAGTCCGCCAGCCTCAGTGAGGCCGAGATCGCCGTGCATTGGAAGGAGGAGGAGCTCTACTCCCCACCGGCGAAGTTCGTCGCTCAGGCCAACCTCACCGACCCCACGGTCATGGAACGGTTCTCGCTCGACCACTTCCCCGAATGCTTTCGAGAGTTCGGCGACCTTTTGTCGTGGGACCAGAAGTGGACGACGACGTTCGATGGGTCCAACGCTCCGTTCTACCGATGGTTCGTCGGCGGGAAGCTGAACGCGAGCTACAACTGCATCGACCGGCACCTCGAGCAGTATCGGAACAAGGCCGCGTTCATCTTCGTCGCCGAGCCGGAGGAGGAGGCGCCGGTCGCCATCACCTACCAGGAGCTCTTCGTTCGCGTGAACGAGATGGCCGCGCTCCTCCGTGATGAGGTCGGGCTCAAGACCGGGGACCGAGTCACGATCCACCTTCCGATGACCGCCGAGCTCCCGATCACGATGCTCGCCTGCGCGCGGCTCGGCGTGGTGCATTCCGTCGTCTTCGGGGGCTTCAGCGGGGAATCGGCCGGTCGCCGCGCGGCCGACTCCGGCAGCCGGGTCCTCATCAGCATGGACGGATACTACCGCAGCGGAAAATTACTCGACCACCGGGCCGCGGCCGACCTCGCGGTCGCCGCCGCGAAGGCGGAAGGACACACGATCGACACCGTGCTCTTCTGGCAACGGCACCCGGGGAAGTACCTCTCCGCCACGAAGCTCGTCGAGGGCCGGGATCGAATCATCAACGACCTCCTGAAGAAGTATCGCGGTCGACGCGTCGAGCCTGTCTCGATGCCCGCCGAGGCACCGCTCTTCCTCATGTACACGAGCGGCACGACCGGCCGGCCGAAGGGCTGCCAGCACGCCATCGGCGGTTTCATGGCGTACGTCACGGCCACCGCGCGGTGGATCCAGGACATCCACCCTACCGACGTCTACTGGTGCACTGCCGACATCGGCTGGATCACCGGCCACTCCTACATCGTCTACGGTCCCCTAGCTCTCGCGGCGACGAGCGTGCTCTACGAAGGCGTGCCGACGTTCCCGGACGCGGGGCGAATGTGGCGGATTTCGGAGCGGCTCGGGGTGAACATCTTCCACACGTCCCCGACGGCGATCCGCCAGCTGCGCCAGGTCGGGCCGGACGAGCCGAAGAAGTACAACATCCGCTTCAAGACCATGACGACGGTCGGCGAGCCGATCGAGCCCGAGGCGTGGAAGTGGTTCTACCACGCCGTCGGGAAGGATCAGGCGGTCATCACCGATACCTGGTGGCAGACCGAGACCGGCGGCGTCCTCACCACGACGAAGCCGGGGATCGACCGGATGAAGCCCGGAAGCACCGGCCCACCGGTGCCGGGGATCCACCCAATGATCATGGACGAGAACGGACAGGAGATCCCTCCAGGCTCGAACCGGGCCGGGAACATCTGCATCCGCAATCCCTGGCCGGGCCTGATGACGACGATCTGGGGCGACCCTGACCGTTACAAGAAGACGTACTTCGTGAAGTACAACAAACGCCCGGACAGCAAGGATTGGCGCGACTGGCCGTACGTCGCCGGCGACGGAGCGATGCAGTCGGCCGACGGCTACTATCGCATTCTCGGCCGGGTCGACGACGTCATCAACGTTGCCGGGCACCGGCTGGGGACCAAGGAGATCGAGTCGGCCTGCTTGACGGTACCGGAGGTCGCGGAAGCGGCGGTCGTCCCGATCGCCGACGATCTCAAGGGCCGCGTTCCCGAGATCTTCATCGTGCTCCGTCATGGCTACACGGCCAGCCCCGAGATCGAGCGCAAGGTCATCCACGCCATCGAGACCGAGATCGGGAAGATCGCGCGACCGAAGGCCGTCCGCTTCGTTCCGGACATGCCGAAGACCCGTTCGGGCAAGATCATGCGGCGGGTGCTCGCCGCGATCTCGAACACCATGGACGTCGGCGATGTCACCACGCTCGCGAACCCGGACATCGTCGAGCAGATCCGCACGCTCGTTCAGGGGAAGACGAAGGTCGTTGCCCGGACCGTCCCCGAGGACATCAAGAAGTTCGGCGAGCGCGACTGAGCTCCAACCTCGACATCCCGACCCGCGCCCCCCGGCCGCCGGAGGGGACGGACGGGGCCTGGCGATGGCCGCCCGCCCGGGAGAGCGGGCCGGTAGTCTCCCCTTCGTGGGCCTCAGGGCGATCTCTCCATCTCCCTTCCGTTCCGGGAACCGTTGGATACCGTGTTCGATCTCGAGTAGCTCCTGAACTTGACCGACGGCGGGAACCGTCGGTCGCTTACCGGGAGCGTCGTTCGCGACTCGGGCGCTCGGGTGCGCGGGGCGGACGGAGGTGCCTTCCCTTGCCTCGGGTAGCCCAAGGAGGATGCGGGGTCCCAAGAACCCACCGTTGAATTGGAGGACCCCCTCGGGAGCCCCGAGTCGACGGAAAACGAATAAGGTCGTGACAAGGTTCGCGACTGCCGTGCGCAATCATCCGAGCTGCCGCGGGAACACCCGCGGCCGAACCCTGACCTTCAATCCGGTTAGACGGCGCGCAAGGGATCGCCCATGAACGAGGAGGTCGGTTCTGCGCTGGGAGCCCAAGGCCCGGAACCGCCCGAATGGGTCGCGCGCTACAAGGAAAAGGTCCGTACCCCGGAAGGGGCCGTAGCCGCGATCGAGAGCGGGAACCACATCTTCATCGGTTCCGGGGCGGCCGAGCCGCAGCGGCTCGTGGGAGCCCTGGTGAAGCACGCCGAGAAGGTCTTCGGCGCCGAGATCGTCCACATCCTGACGCTCGGCGTCGCGCCGTACGTGGAGCCGAAATGGGGGGACAACTTCCGGCACAATGCGCTCTTCATCGGCCCCAACGTCCGAGATGCGGTCGCCCAGGGTCGCGCGGACTACACTCCCATCTTCCTGAGCGAGATCCCCCGGCTCTTTGAGAGGGGCCGGATCACCATCGACGTCGCGCTCATCGAGGTCAGTCCGCCGGACCGCCACGGCTACTGTTCCTACGGTGTGAGCACGGACGTCGTAAAGCCCGCGACGGAAGCCGCCCACCTGGTCATCGCCGAGGTCAACGCCCAGATGCCGCGAGCGCTCGGGGATTCGTTCCTCCACACGGACGACATCGACATCCTCGTTCCCGTGAACTACCCGATCCTGGAGACCACGGTCGGGGTACCGGACGAGATCGCACGAACCGTGGGGAAGTACATCGCGAGCCTGATCGAGAACGGATCGACCCTGCAGATGGGCATCGGCACGATCCCGGACAGCGTCCTCTACTATCTGAAGGACAAGAAGGACCTCGGGATTCACACGGAGATGTTCTCGGACGGGATGATGCACCTCGTGGAGCTCGGGGTCATCACCAACATGAAGAAGACGCTCCACAAGGGCAAGGTCGTCGCGGCCTTCTGCATGGGGTCGAGACGCCTCTACGAGTTCGTGGACAACAACCCGCTCATCGAGTTCCATCCGGTCTCCCACACCAACGACCCGTTCGTGATCGCCCAGAACGACCGGATGATCTCGATCAACAGCGCCCTCGAGGTCGACCTCACCGGTCAGGTGTGCGCGGACAGCCTCGGGGCGTACTTCTACTCGGGGATCGGCGGACAGGTCGACTTCGTCCGCGGAGCTTCCCGGTCGAACGGAGGCAAGCCGATCATCGCGCTCCCTTCGACGGCTTCGAACGGCAAGATATCGAGGATCACGGCCCAGCTCAAGCCCGGTGCCGGAGTCGTCACGAGCCGAGGGGACGTCCACTACGTCGTGACCGAGTGGGGTATCGCGTACCTGCACGGCCGAACGATCCAGGAGCGCGCCCTCGCCCTGATCTCGATCGCTCATCCCGACTTTCGGCCCGGCCTGATCCGCGAGGCGAAGCGACTCAAGTTCATCTCGGAGGACGTTCCGGAGATCGGGGTCGTCTACCCGGCGCAGTGGACGACGAGCCACACGTTCCCGGGGGGCACCCGCGTGTTCTTCCGTCCGATCAAGGCGACGGACGAGGAGATGATGAAGGACCTCTTCTACCGACTTTCGGAGCAGTCGATCTATCAGCGGTTCTTCGAGTCCTTGCGGTCGATGCCCCACCGGGGCCTCGTCCACTTCGTCCACGTCGACTACTCGAACGAGATGGCGATCGTCGGCGTCGTGCAGGATCCGCAGAAGTCCGAACGGGAGGAGATCGTCTGCGTCGGTCGCTACTTCAAGAACCGGGCGAACAACATCGCCGAGGTTTCCTACCTCGTCCGCGACGACTACCAGCGGCGTGGGATCGGGTCGTTCCTGATACGGTACCTGGCTCGGATCGCCCGCAACGGCGGCGTCGAAGGGTTCGTCGCCGAGATCCTACCCGACAACGTGGCCGCGATGAAGGTCCTCCACAAGATCGGCCTGCCGGTGGAGACCGTCATCTCGGAGGGCAGCTATCAGCTGTCCGTCAGCTTCCACCGCCCGACGACGGTCGCGAAGGGCTGAGGCAGACGTGACGCTGCTCCGGAGGACGGCCACGCGGGACGTCGCGGCTCGTCGGCGTCGCCACGATCGCTCGAGATCTAGGTCCGGGAGCCGCGACGTGTCGGCGGCCCCGGATCGTGCTGACCGAATCGGGAGGGTCGACCGACCGCGACGGTCGTTCCGATGAAGTCCGCCGTAGCATACCGTAGGGGTGTCGCCTCCCGCCGTTCGAGCATGCTCGGTCGGTCCCGGACCCGGGCGAGAAGGGGCCAGTCGCGGTCGGTCTGTGCGGACCCTCGCCGAGCCGTGCGGTTGGGGGCCTCGAGATGACAGATAGCGGACTCACGGTCGTTTGGGACCCAAAGTTTCGCTCGTATGATTTCGGGCCGGACCACCCGTTCAACGAGGCCAGTCGCGAGTCGGCGGTCGTCCTCCTCGAGAGCGCCCTCCTACCGGAGCAGATGGCCTCGATCGGCTGGCAACGCGTGGTCGAACCCGCCCCCACCACCTCGCTCCTCTCGTTCCATAAGGCCGTATACCTCGAGGAGATCCGCTCCGTCAGCGCGGCTGGGGACCGTCGGCCGTTGGACGGAGGGGACACCCCCGCCTTTCCCGGGTGCTTCGAGGCCTCAGCGCGTATCGTCGCCGGAACGGAGCGCGCCGTCCGGCTCGTCCTCGAGCGCGGGGGCACCGCCTTCGCCCCGGCCGGGGGGCTCCATCATGCTCACCGAGATCATGCGAGCGGGTTCTGCATCTTCAACGACCCCGCGGTCGGGATCGCCGCGGCCCTCGAGGCAGGTCACCGGGTCGCGTACGTCGACATCGACGTGCACCACGGGGACGGGGTGATGTACGGGTTCTACAGCACGGGCCGACTTCTCGACATCGATTTTCACCAGGACGGGCGGACACTCTTCCCCGGTACCGGCCACGTCACGGAAACGGGGACAGGAGACGGCGCCGGCCTCAAGGTGAACGTCCCGCTGCCGCCGGGAGCGGGGGACGAGGCGTTGGTCCCTCTCGTGCAACGGCTGGTGCCCCCCCTGATCCGGGAGTTCCGGCCCGACCTCCTGGTCGTCCAGCACGGCGTCGATGGGCACTGGGGAGACCCCTTGGCCCGACTCCAGTACACCCCGGCGGGTTACGCCGAGGTCGACCGAACGCTTCTCGAGCTCGCTCGCGAGTTCGGAGGACGCCTGGTCGTCACCGGAGGAGGGGGATACCACCCCAGCAACGTGGCCCGAACCCTCGCACGAACCGCCTACCGGCTCGCAGGAATCCCGCTCCCGTCGGACGAATCCCCCCTTCCCGAGGAATGGAGGGCCGTGTTCTTCGAGACGTTCGGATTCCCCGCGCCGTCGCGCTGGGTCGACCCCTGCGCGCTCGCGCGCTCTCCGTGGGGGCTCATGAGCGAAGAGCGTCTCGTGCGCAGCATCGAGGAAGCGCTCGGCCGCCGTTTCCCGAAGCCATGACTTCGTTGCTCCAACGGTACGGTCGAGGGTGGAGAGGGCGTCTTCTGGGGCTTATCCACGCGGGACGGTGACTGGCGAATCCGAGTTCGCGGACCCCGCCACGCGCGACCGCAGAAACGTCGAGTTTTTCGGGTAACTGCCGTGTTACCCCAGCCGATTAATAGGCGGCGAAGCTGATTCATCACCGTGGGAGAGCTCTCCGTCCACGTCGGGGGTCAGGCGGGGGACGGCATCGCTTCGATCGGCGAAACGGTCGCCCGGTGCTTCTCGAGGCTCGGCCTCCACGTTTTCGGCCTGAACGCGTACCAGTCGGTGATCCGCGGCGGCCACGTCTCGTTCCACGCGAGAGCCTCCGACCGAAGGGTCTTCTCCCAAGGCGACGGGGTCGACATCCTCTACGCCCTCGACCGAACGACGGTCGACGTGCATCTCCACGACGTCCGGCCGGGCGGCACGGTCGTCTACGACGCCGAGAAGTTCACCGTCGAAGCGAAGGACGTGCCGGCCGGGGTGCGGACGCTCCCCGTGCCGACCCTCGAGATCGCTCGGAAGTACACGAGCCAGTCGATCCTTCAGAATGCAGGGGGGCTGGGGGCCACCGCCTTCCTCGCGGGGATTCCGCTCGACGTCCTCCAGGGGGTTCTCTCGGACTCCTTCGGCCACAAGAAGGGAGAGGTCGTCGACTGGAACCTCGGAGCGAGCGCCGACGGCTACCGGTACGCCGGAGCCCACGTGAGCGTGAGCGATCGCGCGCTCGCGAAGCACGGCCCACCCAAGCTCCTCATGACCGGCAACCAAGCGATCGCCCTGGGGGCGGCCGCGGCCGGCTGCAAGTTCCTCGCCCAGTACCCCATGACCCCCGCGTCGTCCATCATGCATTGGCTGGCCGAGCACTCGCATTCGCTCGGGATCGTCGTCAAGCAGGCGGAGGACGAGCTCGCCGCAGTCCACATGGCGATCGGAGCATCGTACGCCGGCGTCCGCTCGATGACGGCGACCAGCGGGGGCGGGTTCTGCCTGATGGTCGAAGGGCTCGGTATGGCGGGCATGACCGAGACGCCGGTGGTCGTGGTCGACTCGCAGCGCTCCGGCCCTTCCACCGGCCTCCCGACCAAGACCGAGCAGGGTGACCTCAACCTGATGCTTGGAGCCGGCCAGGGAGAGTTCCCCCGGGCGATCCTTGCCCCGTCGCATCCGAAGGAGGCCTACACGGCGATGATCGACGCCTTCCGGCTTGCGGAGGACTGGCAGACCCCGGTCCTCGTCGCGAGCGACCTCCACCTTTCGGAGAACTTCGCGACGGTCGACCGGGACGAGATCCGCCTTGCCGTGGAGATCCCTTCGCTCTACACGGTCGAGCCGAACGGCCACGATTACAGCCGTTACCAGTACACGGAGAGCGGCGTATCGCCCCGGGCGATCCCGGGCCAGCCCGGGCTCCAGTTCATCGCCGGATCGGACGAGCACGACGAGAAGGGCCACCTCATCTCGGACATCAAGTCCGGAATCCCGGTCTGGGTCGCGGAGCGAAAGAAGATGATGGACAAGCGGATGCACAAGATCCGGGGGCTCGTGCGCGAGGCCCCCCCGCCGTTGGTCGAAGGACCGGCGGACGCCCCGCTGACGTTCGTCACCTGGGGATCGACCCTCGGCGCGGTTCGTGACGCTCGGTCGGAGCTCGAGGCCCGGGGTCAGTCGACGAACGTTTTCGCGTTCCCCACCGTTTACCCCCTCGACGCCGACCGGGTCCGGGCCGCCTTCGCCACGACCCGACGCACGCTGCTCGTCGAGGGGAACTACTCCGGGCAGTTCGGGCGACTTCTACGCGCCGAAACCGGGGTGGAGGTCACGGAGAAGCTCCTCAAGTACGACGGCGAGCCGTTCTTCCCGCACGAGATCGTGGCCAGGGCCCTCGAGGTGATCGCTCATGGCCGAAAGTAAGGCCGCACCCGTATCCAGCACGATGGGCGCTCCGCTCCCGGTGGTCGGCAAGTCGACCATCCGCCCGACCTGGTGTCCCGGCTGCGGGGATTTCGGTGTCGTGGCGGGAATCGAGGCCGCGCTGAAGCGCCTCGGGATTCCGAGCCACAACGTCGTCCTCGTCTCCGGGATCGGTTGCTCGTCCAACCTCCCTCACTTCCTTTCTTCCTACGGATTCCACGGCATCCACGGGCGCGTGCTCCCCGTGGTAGAGGGGATCCGGTGGGCGAACCACGGCCTGACCGTCATCGGGACGGGAGGGGACGGCGATGGGTTCGGGATCGGCGTGGGCCACCTCATCCACTCGATGCGGCGGAACGTCGACCTGACGTACGTGACGATGGACAACGAGATCTACGGGCTCACGACCGGCCAGGCGAGCCCGACGTCGACGATGGGCCACCGCACGAAGTCGACCCCGACGGGCGTCATCGAGAACCCGATCGACCCGATCGCCCTCGCGCTCGCGAGCGGCGCCACCTACATCGCGCGGGCGTTCTCGGGCGACGTGAAGCACCTGACCGACCTCGTCGCGGCGGGGATCCAGCACAAGGGGTTCGCGTTCGTGGACGTCCTCAGCCCGTGCGTCACCTACAACAAGGTCAACACGTTCGATTTCTTCCGGCAGCGCGTCTACAAGCTCGAGAGCGCGGGCCACGACCCGACCGACATCGTGAAGGCGTGGGAGCGGTCGCTCGAGTGGGGCGACAAGATCCCGATCGGGCTCTTCTACCGGACCGAGCGGCCGACGTACGAGGACCTCGAAGAGGTCCTCCACGCGGGACCGCTCGTCCAGCAGCCGGCGGGACTCGCCCACAACACGACCATCCTCGACGAGTTCGTCTAGGCCGAGGCTTGGCCGCGCCCCCGGGGGGCTGCTGCGCGGCCGGACCCGTTCGCGGCCGGTGGGCCCGGAGACGCGAGCCGGAAATCCGGAGACCGGGGGTAGGAGAACCAGGGGCGGTCCCCCCGCAGCCGCCTTCCGGCGAGGTAAACCTCCTGCCGTCGCTCCGGCGGACTTTAAGAAGACGTCGTGGGTCTAGAAGCCGATGGCCGCATCACCTGGTGGGGACGAGGGCGAACGCCTGATCGTTCGCCTCCGGGAGGCGATCGCGAGCTCGCCCGTGCGTCCACGGGAGATCGAAGTCGGCGTAGCCCTCTCGATCGCGCTCGGTCGCCGCCGCCCGGCCGTCTCGTGCGGAGGCTGCGCGACCCCCCTCGAGTTCGACGGGATCCCGGCCCAGACCAACGCCCGGCTGGCCTCCCCGTTCCGATTGGTCTTCGACCAGTCCGGCGGTTCCTAGTTCGACAGGAAGGTTAACGCCGGATGACCTTCTCTCTGGTCGGCGAGGTCGTGAACCTCGTGATCTGGGTCCTCTCGACGATCGGTCTTCCGGGTCTTCTCGCGTTGATGGTGCTCGAGAGCTTCGGGATCCCCCCCGTACCGAGCGAGGTGATCCTCCCGTTCTCGGGGTTCCTGATCGTCGATGGCCAATTCCCGCTCGCGTGGACGATCGTGGTCGCGATCGTGGGGGGCCTGATCGGTTCCTACGCCGGCTATGCCGTCGGTCGCTGGGGACGCCATCGGATCACGGGAATCGGGTTGGGCGCCCTCCGCATCGAGACGGATCACCTCGAGAGGATGGACCGGTGGTTCACCCGCCACGGCGAGGCGACGGTCGGGTTCGCCCGCCTCGTGCCGGTCGTCCGGAGCTACATCAGCTACCCGGCCGGAACCGCGCGCATGGAGCCGATCCGGTTCGGGGTCTACACGACCCTCGGCGCGACCCCGTTTACGCTGGCGCTGTTGTACGCGGGAATGCAGCTTGGATCCCACTGGTCCACGGTCTCCTCGTACTTCACCGACTTCGACTACGTCGCCGCCGCGCTCGTCGCAGCCGGCGTCGTCTACCTCATCCTGCTCGTCGGGGGTTGGATCACGCCGGGCTGGCCCCCTCGGTGGGCGTCGCGCCGGACCCAGGGAACTCCCTCGACCGTCCCGCGACCCCCTCCGCCATAGAACTTCGCCGGTCGACGTTCGGTCGGGTCTCGGTCCTAGGGAAGCCGGGGTAGCCAGGACGACGCGAGCGGCGGCCGGGCGTACTCGGGGCGCACCACGTGCCCGTCCGGGCGACCGACGTACTCTCCGTCGTCCACGATCTTCTCTCCGTCCCTCCAGTGCTCCCGAGGCCGGATCGTTTCCCACCCCTCGAACGGGGTCGGCGCCACCGATCCTAGGAGGTCGTTGGACCGAAGGCGCATCCGGGAGCGGAAGTCGACCACGAGAAGGTTGGCGCGGTGGCCCGGGGCGAGCCGGCCGAGGGGCTGTCCCAGCCAACGGGCCGGGTGCTCGCAGGCACTCGCGACCAGGACGCTGAGGGGAAGGTCGCCCGTTCGTACGCGCGCCAGGAGGAGGGGCAGCGCGGTCTCGACCCCCGTCATGCCGCTCGGCGCTCGCTCGAACCCCGCGCTCTTCGCCTCGGCCGGATGGGGGGCGTGGTCGCTCGCGAAGCACGGGATCTCTCCGCGCGCGAAAGCGTCCCAGAGCCCGCGGCGGTCGGTCTCCGAGCGGAGAGGGGGGTTCACCTTGAACCGCGAATCCGCGCCGTCACGTGCGGAGAGCAGAAGGTGGTGGGGGGTCGCCTCGAACGAGACTCCCCTCGACCGGAGCGTCTCCACGGTCCTAGGGATCGTCACGTGAGCTACGTGCAGCCGCAGGGAGGGCGGCGTACCGGCCAGACGCCCGATGGCGGCGGTCTCCGCTTCGGGGGGCCTACGCATGTTCCACCCCACGGGGTCGGTGGCAGGGAGCTCCGGGTGGAAGTGGGCCGGGTCCTCCGCATGGACCGACACGGGGAGGTCGAGTCCGGCCAGCCGGCCGAGAAGGCTGTCGAGCTCCGTCCCGGTCGCCGTCTCGTCGATCCCGGTCGTGGGGCTCATGAAGACCTTGAACCCGCCCGCGCGATGGGCCAGCGGTTCGATCGAAGCCGCTCGCTGAGGGCTCGCGTAGAGTAGGACGTCGATCGCGGCACTCCTCCGAACGCTCGATTCTTTGGATTCGAGCCGGTCGATCGAATCGACCGGCGGGTCCGAGTTCGGCATGTCGCCGACCAGCGTTACTCCGCCGAGCGCTGCCGCTACGGTGGTCTTCGCGACCGCTTCGGGACCGGACCGACCGTCCGGTCCCCTCATGTGGACATGGACGTCGGTCGCCGCCGGGAGGATCACGGCGTCCCCGACGTCGTGCCGGGGGGCCCCGGCGCGTGTCCGGCCTATCGAAAGGATTCGCCCGTCGGCACCGATCGCGATCTCGAGCGGTTGAAGCCGCCCGCCGACCAGGGCACGGCCGGCAAGGATGAGGGAGGGCGACGGAGGAGCGACCCCGGCGGAACGCGAGCCATGCCGACGGACCGGGGGAACCATCGAAGCGTCGGACGCGGGCGGACGTAAAGAAGGCGGCGGGGCCCCCTCCAAAGGGTTTTTTGCCGGGGACGTTCCGCGTGGTGTGGCGCCCGCCTCGCCGCGAGTTCAAACGCGGTCGTACGCGGCGAGCGGGGTCGACCGTTCGAAGATCGCGACCGCGCTCGCCGAGTTGTTGCGCGGTGCCCGATACCGCGCCCCCGCGTCGCACGGTCGCCCGGTCCATGCCCCCGGGCACTACGCGGGGATCGTTCGGTTCGGCCGCGAGACGCTCGCTCTGACGACCGACACCGTCGGGACCAAGGTCCTCCTGGCCGAGCAACTCGGGCGGTGGGAGGAGGTCGGGGAAGACACGGTTGCGATCAACGTGAACGACCTGGCGGCCGTCGGGGCGCGCCCGGTCGGATTCGTCGACACGATACTGTGCGCCCGGCCCGACCCGGCGATCTTCCGCGCTCTCGGCCGCGGTATCGCCCGCGGACTGGAAGCCGCGGGGTGCTCTCTTCTGGGTGGCGAGACCGCGATCGTCGCCGAGATCGTGCACGGGATCGATCTCGGAGGCACCGCGATGGGCGCGTTCCCGGGACGACGTGACCCCGTCCTGGGCGATCGCATCGGCCCGGGGGACAGGATCATCGGGATCCCGTCGACGGGCGTTCACGCGAACGGCTTCACCCTCGTGCGCAGGATGCTGACCGAGGGCGCGGTCGACCTCGAACGTCCCCGCCCGGGAGCCCGGCTCCGGATCGGAAGGGAGCTGTTGCGCCCCACTCGAACGTACTCCGAGCTCGCGGACGAGCTCGCGGACCTCCGCGAGGTTCACGGGTTCGCCCACATCACTGGGGGGGGCGTCCGCAACTTCACGCGCCTTCAACGAAAGGTACGGTTCGTCCTCGACGCCTGGCCCACCGCCCCGCCCCTCTTTGGATGGTTGCAGGAGCTCGGAGGAATCTCCGACCGAGAGATGTTCGAGACGTTCAACATGGGGATCGGCTTCGCCGTCGTGGTCGACGGAGACCGGGTCGACTCCGTGCGCCAACGCCTCAAGCGCGCCGGTGCCCCGGACAGCCGGTTGGTCGGCCGCGTCGAAGAAGGACGCGGCGTGGTCGTTCCCCGGCTCGAGTTGCGGTACGCCGGCTACGCGTGAGCGGGGCGCCCGGGGGGCCCCTGCCGTTCGGCAAACGATTATGGAGGAGGCAGGGTAGCGACGCCCCGTGTCGAACGGGTCGCGAACGCGCGCGCTCGCGGTCGGGTTCTCCCTTCTCGCCGCGTTCGGCTGGGCGACCTACTATCTCTTCGTCCTCTGGGTGAGCCCGGGGACCTCCCCCTCGGCGATCATCGTCTTCCCGTTCGCCTTTGGAGGTATCGCGTACGCGGGGTGGGCGGTCTATTTCGGTCATGCGCGGGAGTTCGGAGCTGCGTGGCTCGAACCGGGGGCGTACGTTCGCACGGCGCTTCTCCTCGGAATGCAGCTCTCCGTCCTGGCGTCAACCTACCTCACCGGCCCGGTGGACACGTCGCTCCTTGCGTTGATCGGAGACGTGGTCGTGACCCCGATCGTCGCGGTCTGGCTCGTCGGCCACTACCGCTCGAAGATCGGAACTCCCCTCTTTGGCCTTGGCCTCGCGCTGAGCCTCGCGGGAGGTACGATGGCGATTCTTGGGGGGCGCGGCCTCGCACCCGTTCCCGACGCGGGCTGGGCCGCCGTTGTCGCCGTGCCGGTGACGGTCGCGTTCTTCTTCGTGCTGAGCGCTCGGGCGGGGGAGCATCGCGCGTCCTCCGCGATCGTCGCCCAGTCGATGCTCGCCGCCACGCTCGTCGGGGTACTCCTGTCGCCGTTCCTCCCCGGAGGGTTCGCCGGGCTCGTTCGGGTGTCGCCGTTGCCTCTCGCCGCGCTCGTGGCGACGGGCGTCACCAGCTTCTTCCTCGCTCCGCTGCTCTACTTCCACGCGATCGATCGCGTCGGTCTCGCCCTCCCGCCGCTGCTCATGACCGGGATCCCCGTCTTCACGCTCCTTCTCTCGGCGGCCGTCCTCGGTCTCGGCCTTCCTCTTCTCGCCGTACTCGGCGTCCCGGTCGCGGCCGCGGGAGGGATCTTCGCGATCCGGGCGTACGCCTCAGCCACCGCCCCCGTCGCGCCTCCCCCGGGATCCGCCGAGGGCTAGATCGGACCCGCGGGCGTCACTCCCAATCCATGAGGCTTCGGGTCGCCGTCTTCCGGCGGGCGGATTTGTCGAGGTCCCCGACCGGCGTGTCGAGCGACGCCGGCGGACCCGCGCCTGCGGTGGGTGCCTCCTCCGCGCTCCCGAGCCGTTGCTGGTGGCTGCCCCGAAGGAGGGCGGCCGCGTCCCAGTCGAACACCTCCGTCACCCGGGAGAGCGTCTGGGCCACGCGGTCGGCATAGTACTCCCAGTCCGGTTCCTTGGAGAAGGGACGCCCCTCGACCCACGGCTCGATCTGCTGTGGGCTCTTCCGCGAGTCGGTGACGACCCAGGCGACCCGCATCCCGGGGAAGACGTCGTACCCTTCGCTCCGGAGCTGGCGGTAGACCCGCAGGAACGGGAGCGCGTCGCGGGTCGCGGCGTTGTACTCTCCCTCGTCGCGGACCGTGCGAGCGACCACCAGGCGTTCGACGGGGACCTCCCGGTTCCGCACGGCCTGGACGAGCTCGCGCGATCGGCGGATCGCCGCGTCGGTGTCCCCGCGAAGGACCAGGTCGAACACCTCGAACAGGCAGTCCGACTGGTAGTCGAACGCATCCGTTCGGCGGGTCTCGTAGCCGCGGACGATCAGTTCGTCGCGAGGCCACGCGGTCCGGCCCACGTAGCGCTTCTTCGCCCCGTGCGAGAAGAACCCGTCGTAGACCGACTGGAACTCGAACGTCACGCCTTCGTGGCTGAAGCGACGGGCGAGCGATTCTCCGAACTCGCGGGCGCCCTCGAGCGTGGGCACGGGGGAGCGGACGAAGACGGAGTCGGTGTCCGAGTAGACGACGTCCGCCCCTTCCTTCTCGAGCTCCTGGATGATCGAGGTGATCGCCTGTCGCGCGAACGCGGTGATCGCCGCGCCGATGTCCTTGTTCGTGAACCGGTAGAAGCTCGATGCCAGCACCCCGTAGAACGAGTTCATCAGGACCTTGACGGCGTTCTGGAGACCGTCGTAGTACTCCTGGGTCGCGCGGTCGGCCGCGTTCCGGCCGGCGGCGCGGAACCGGTCGCGGTCGGCGAGGAGCTCGGCCAGGATCTCGGGGATGATCCCCCGACGGACGGACGGGGCGAGGAACTTGGCGCCGTTGGGTGCGACCGTCGTGCCGTCCGGGGAGAGGGTCGTGAAGCAGAGGTTCCGGGCGATGATGATCGAGGGATACATCGATTTAAAATCCAGGACGACGACCCACCGGTAGAGGCCGGGCCGGATCCCGTGAACGTACCCTCCCTCGATCGGGTTCTCCCGACCGGCGTAGTGGTTGGAGGGTACGCCGACCCCGCGCGCATCGGCCCGCGGGATCAGGATCGAGTCGATGAACAGGGACGTCCGGCCGTTCAGCCCCTCCTCGACGGGAAGGTGCGCGACCGTCGCGAGGTCGGCCGCCTTCGCCATCGTCCGAAGGCGCTCGAGGATGCGGAACGCAAGGTCGGCGTCGTGCTCGCAGTACTCCATCACCGCCACGGGGTCGCGGGCCCATTCCTGGTCGATGTTCCGCCGGTCGACCGCGAGCTTCGAGTCGCCGAGGAGGGTCCGGGCGACGAACTGGAGCGTCTCCTGCTTCGGCCGAAGGTCACGGCGGGCCGACCACCACGCGTCGGCGACGACGCGCCCGGAGAGCTTCCATAGGCGCTCGCCCATCTCGCGTGGTTCCGACCGGTCGCGGCCGAGGGTCAGGGCAGGGAGGCCGAGATGCTTCGCCCGCTCGACCAGGAGGGGGAAATCGTATCCGCCGATGTTGTACCCCGTGACCACGTCCGGGTCGTCCTCGGTCACGACCGCGACGAACTCCTCGAGGATCCGCTTCTCGTCCGTGTTGTGAAGCCGAAACGTCCGGCGTTCCCTGCCGGCGCCCTCGGCGACCCCGCAGATCGTGAAGATCGTCCGCTCCCGGATCGCGTTCTCGATATCGAACGAGAGGACCCTCAGGGACGGCCGGAACGGCTCGGCCGGCCGGATGTCCTGCCCGCCCGTCGTGACCACCCGGACGACGTTCGGAATCGTGTAGCGCGCCCGGACGTCGTCCGGCTCGTCCTCCGCCTCGAACGCTACGACCAGGCCGAGATGCTTGTCGTAGAGAAACCGGTGGACGAAGGGGATGTCACAGGAGAGGACCGACGGCTCCGCCTCCTTGCGCCGATACGCGTCCCGGTACTGCGGGACGAGCCACGGTCGGTGGAGAGTGACGCGCAACGCGGGCCGTTCCTTACCGCCGACCCAGGTCGTGAGCTCCTCCACGCTCACGATCTCTCCGTCCTTCGAGAGCTTCTCCCGCATCTCAGCAGTCGGTTCGACGAGGACGAAGTACGGCCGGAACCCGTAGTACCGTGCGACCGTCGCCCCCCCATCTCGGGTCCGGCCGAACAGTTCGACCACGACCCCGTCCTCGACGGCCTGGTAAGAGCCGCCGAGAACGAACATCTCGAGCGTTCGCACGCCGAGAGGAGCTCGGGGCGAGTTAAGACGTTTAGAAGGGGCCGGACCGCATCCGTTGAGCGAGCGTACTGAGGTCCCGGTCCCAGCGTTCCCGCAGGCGCCGAGATCGTAGGGTCGCGGCCGGATGGACGAGGGGGAAGAGTTCACCCCGAGGTGCGGGCCGGAGATGGCCCGCGGCCTTCAGGACCGGCGGAGCGGAGGGGTCCAAGGCCCTCAGCGCCCACGCCCCGAGCGAGACAAGGAGCTCCGGCCGCAGCAACACCAACTGGCGGTCGAGGTACGGCCGGCAGGTCGAGGCCGCCGCTCGGTCGAATCGGTTCCCCGGAGGCCGGCACTTGAGGACGTTGAGCACCCCGAACTCCGATTCGCGGAGACCGAGGCGAGCGATCCCCTCGTCGAGGATACGGCCGGACCTTCCGACGAACGGGATCCCGGCCCGGTCCTCCGCCACGCCTGGGGCTTCTCCCACGAAGACGACGCGCGGAGCGAGGCCGCCCCGGTAGACGACCGCGTTCGTCCGGGTGTGCCCGAGGGGGCAGAGTCGACAGCGGACGATCTCCTCCGTCAGGGACTCGAAGTCGGAGCGTGCGCGCGAGGGTATCGGGCGGTGTCCGGAGGAGTGCGCGGGCCGCTCCAGCGGCGGTAGGGGACGATCGGGAGATGGCATCTGAGGTACCGGGGACGCGTCCGCACCCGTCGAGGGGAAATCACGGGTCGGACCTTAAATAGGGCCGCCTTGTGGCTCGGCCCCCACTTCCGTGAAATGCCTCCGCCGTCCGGTCTCCACACGGCGGGCCGCTTGGCCCGACTCCGCCAGCGGCGACGCTGGTCGGACCGGTACTACAAGCGCCGAACGCTCCACCTGAAGGAGCGCTCGGACCCGCTGGAAGGCGCTCCCCAGGCCCGAGGGATCGTGATCGCGAAGGTCGGCGTCGAGGCGAAACAACCGAACTCGGCGATCCGGAAATGCATCAAGGTCCAACTGATCAAGAACGGCCGCCAGGTGACCGCGTTCGCGGTCGGGGACGGTGCGATCAACTTCATCGACGAGCACGACGAGGTCCTGGTTGAGGGGATCGGAGGGCGGATGGGCCGCTCGTACGGGGACATTCCGGGGGTCCGGTACAAGGTGATCCAGGTCAACGGGGTCTCGCTCGACGAACTCGTCCGCGGCCGAAAGGAGAAGCCGGCTCGATGAAGGGATCCGACGACGCCCCGGTCCCGCGGCCGCCCGAGGAGGACGCCGGGCCGGTCGTTCAGCGCCCGCAACCCGTCGCGGCGCCGCCGTTCGCGATTCCGCCGCTGTTCGGGAAGTACTCGTTCGAGGGAGTCGAGGTCCGCGACCCGGGCCTCCTTCCGTACCTCTACCTCCACGCCGTCTACGCTCCGCACACGGAAGGGCGGCTGTGCGGCCGGCCGTTCATGAAGGTGCATATGCATCTCGTGGAGCGCCTCGCGAACCACCTGATGAAGGGCGGCAAATTCACCGGGAAGAAGATGAAGGCGCTCGCGACCGTTCGGCTCGCGTTCGACGAGATCGCGGAGAAGGACGGGAAGAACCCGATCCAGATCCTGGTCGATGCCGTGGAGAACGCCGCTCCCCGCGAGGAGGTCACGCGGCTTCAGTTCGGAGGGATCTCGGTCCCGCGTGCGGTCGACGCCTCCCCGTCCCGGCGCCTGAACGTCGCCATCCGCAACCTCGCCCTCGGGGCGATCCAGGCATCCCGAAAGTCCACGAAGCCGATCGAATCCTGCCTCGCGGACGAGATCCGGCTCGCCGCGAAGGGAGAGATGGCTGCGTTCTCGATCGGGCGAAAGGAAGAGGTCGAGCGCGTTTCGCAGTCCGCGCGCTGAGTCCGAGGAGCTCCCGATGACGCATATTCGAAGCGAACTGGCGAAGGCCATCCCCGAGATGATGCGCAACATCGACAAGATCCGGAACATCGGGATCGTCGCGCACATCCACCACGGGAAGACGACCCTCTCCGACAACCTCCTCGCGGCGGCCGGCATGATCTCGAACGAGCTCGCGGGTAAGCAGCTCTACCTCAACTTCGACGAGCAGGAGCAGGCCCGGCTCCTCACGATCAACAACGCCGACGTGACGATCGTCCACGAGTACGAGAACGAGCGCTACCTGATCAACCTCATCGACACCCCCGGGCACGTCGACTTCGGGGGTGACGTCACCCGCGCGATGCGGGCCGTGGACGGTGCCATCGTGGTCGTCTGCGCGGTCGAGGGCGTGATGGCCCAGACCGAGACCGTGCTGCGCCAGGCGCTCCGAGAGAAGGTCAAGCCGGTCCTCTTCATCAACAAGGTCGACCGGGCGATCAAGGAGCTCAAGCTCACGCCCGAGTCGCTCCAGAAGCGGTTCACCTCGATCATCGGGGAGGTCAACGAGCTCATCCGCCGGATGGCGCCGGAGGAGTTCGTCGACGCGTGGTCCGTCGACCCGCGCGACGGATCGGTCGCGTTCGGCTCGGGCTACGAGAACTGGGCGATCAGCGTTCCCTACATGCAGCGGACGGGCGTGAAGTTCCCCGACATCATCGACTTCGTCTCCACGGGGCGCTCACGCGAGATCGCGCAACGGGCGAAGATCAACGACGTCGTCTTCGACATGGTCGTGCGGCACCTGCCGACGCCAAGGGTCGCCCAGAAGTACCGCATTCCGAACATCTGGAAGGGCGAGATCGACACGCCGATCGGCCAGGCGATGCTGAACACCGACTCGTCGGGACCGACCTCGTTCATGGTCACGGACATCACGATGGACCCGAGCGCGGGGGAGATCGCGACCGGACGGGTCTTCTCGGGTCACCTGGCGAAGGGAATGGAGCTCTCGATCATCGGGACGAAGATGAAGGACCGCATCCAGCACGTCTCGTTGTTCATGGGTCCCGAGCGGCTGATGGTGGACGACGTTCCCGCGGGGAACATCGCCGCGGTGATCGGCCTCACGGACGCCTTCGCCGGGACGACCACCTCCACCTCGTCCGAGATGACGCCGTTCGAGGAGATCCGCCACGTCTCCGAGCCGGTCGTGACCGTGGCGATCGAGCCGAAGCGGATGGCCGACCTTCCGAAGCTCATCGAGGTGATGCGCAAGATCGCGAAGGAGGACGCCAGCCTGCGCGTCGAGATCAACCCCGAGACCGGCGAGCACCTCCTCTCCGGGATGGGCGAGCTTCACCTCGAGATCACGGAGTTCCGCGTCATCAACGACTACAAGGTCGAGATCGTTGCGTCGACGCCGATCGTCGTCTACCGGGAGCTCGTGCGCCAGCCCGGCGGGCCGTTCGAGGGCAAGTCGCCGAACAAGCACAACAAGTTCTACTTCGAGGTCGAACCGCTCCCCGCGGGGGTCGTGCAGGCGATCAAGGACGGCGAGATCCCCCAGGGGAAGTCGTTCAAGGACACGAAGACCCTCGTCGCGAAGCTGCACGACCTCGGCGTTCCGCGGGAGGAAGGACGAGGGATCGTGGCGGTCGAGGGGACGAACCTCTTGCTCGATGTGACGAAGGGGATCCAGTACCTCAACGAGACGATGGACCTGATCGTGGACGCGTTCAAGGAGGCGATGAACCGTGGACCTCTCGCGAACGAGAAGGTCTACGGGCTCAAGGTCCGTTTGGTCGACGCGAAGCTTCACGAGGACTCCATTCACCGGGGGCCCGCCCAGACGATCCCCGCCGCGCGGTCCGGGATCTACGGGGCGATGTGCCTCGGGGACCGGATGCTGCTCGAGCCGTTCCAAAAGGCCACGGTCAACGTTCCCCAGGAGGTCCTCGCGGGCGCGACCCGCGAGCTCCAGCGACGCCGCGGCGAGATCCTCGACATGACGAACGTGGGCGACCTCCAGACGATCGTCGCGAAGGTCCCGGTCGCCGAGATGTTCGGGTTCGCCTCCGACATCCGCAGTGCGACCGGCGGCAAGGTGCTCTGGGCGACCGAATCGCTGGGGTTCGAACCGGTCCCGGTCGACCTTCAGGGGAAGGTCGTCGCGGAGATACGGCAGCGCCGTGGCCTGAAGCCCGAACCGTACGACGCGAGCTACTACTCCGGCTGACCGGGGCCTTCCCGGAGCCAAGCTACTACGTCACGTAGTTGCCTGAGCGCCCGACGCTCCCGGGCGGCCCTCGGTGCGACCCTCGCCATGGCGGGGGGGACCGGGGTCCGCGAGCCCGGGATCCGTTTGTTACGAACTACGCGTTGTAGTAGCTTCGCGTACGGGCCTTCGGCGCGGGCTCGCCGCGAGGCTCCCGTCGAGCGTCCGCTGTCCCCGCGGGCGGGGCCCGTCCGCCGATCGGGACCTCAGCGGCCACGAGCCCTCGAGGTCGAGGAGCCAACGTTTCCTCCAGAGACCGAGCCCGAAGCCGGTGATCGCGCCTCCCTCGCCCACAACGCGGTGGCAAGGGATGACGATCGGGATCGGGTTGCGGGCCATGGCGCCGCCCACGGCTCGAGCCGATCCGGGGAACCCGGCCCGTCGGGCCAGCTCCCCGTAGGTCACCGTGCGGCCCGCGCGGACCTCGCACAGGGTCGACCAGACCTTCCGGTCGAATGCGGAGGCCGTCTGGGGGTCCACGTCGACCTCGAGGTCGGCGCGCTTGCCTCGGAAGTACTCCCGGAGCTGCTGGGGCGGGCTGCCCGACGGGAACGGCGGTCGCCGCAGCGAGGCGCCGGCGGGCATCGACTTCTGGTGGACGCCGTTCTCGAGGAGGGCGACCACGCGGACCGTGCCTCCCGAGTAGGCGAGGCGGAACGTCCCGATCGGCGACGGAACGTCCGCGATCTCGAGCGGCGAAGGCATCGCGTGGCCAGAGGACCGCTGGCTTATCTCGATTTCAGCCGGAGCCGGTACTTTCGAGCGACGAGGGGCCGATCCGGAACTCTGCCGATCCCTCCGCGAGCGAGCGGTGCTTCACGAGGACGACGCGGCGACGGGGGCCGGGAAGCCGGTCGAACCTCAGGATCGTCTTGGCGGCGTGGTTCAGGAACGACCCGCCCAGCGGCTCGAGCGAGCCGTTCCGCACGCTCCGCCAGACCTGGTTGGTGATGAGGACGGGGACGGCGGCCTGTCGGGCGGTGGCCACGAGCTCCGCGAGCTGGAGCGAGAGCAAACGGCGGGCGTCGTCCTCCTCTTCCCCCGAGAGCGAGAGACGGTAGTATCCCGTGGCCGAGTCCACGACGAGGAGGCCGACAGGGCGCTTCCCGTCGCGCGCCAGTCCGCAGGCGGTCGAGACCGCCCGCCCCTGCTCCTCGAGGTCCTTCGGGGCGGAGACGAGCAGCCGCTTGAGGATCCGGTCGATGTCGTCTCCCCCGATCGCCCGCAGGCGGTCGGCGCTGACCCCCTCCGTGTCGATGTAGAACGCCCACCGCCCGCCCCGCGCGACGCGGACGGCGAGCTCGAGGCAGAAGAGCGTCTTGCCGCTCCCGCCCTCGCCGTAGATCTCCGTGACGCAATCGGTCTCGAGCCCTCCCCCGAGCAGTCGGTCGACCGACGCGATCCCCGTCGAGAGCCGCTCGTCGGGCATGGGGTCGGAAGACGGGGGCTCGCCCTTAACCTAAGCCGCGGGGCCCGGCCGGCCCAGAGAATACGGCTTTCCGAGGTCGGGGGAGACGACCGTGCCGGAGTCCGAGCGGAACGCTTCGGGGTGCTCGGTGTGGATCGGGAACACGGTCCGGGCGCGGACGCGGGCGATGATCTCCTCGAGCTCGGAACCCGACGCGTGGCCGCTCGCGTGCATCTGGTGGAATTCGAGCCCGAAGTGGTCGAGCCAGTTGTGCATCACCCGGTCGTCGACGTCGTCCTCGCTGAACGGTTCGCTCATCGAATGAACGAACGGACTCCCCTTCGGGGGTCGCAGGTCGATCAGCTCCGGGTAGTGGGCGAGGTCGAGGGCGAGGAGGTATCGTCGGCCGTCGGCCCTCACCTCCTCCGCCGACAGAGCGTCGTCGAGGAACGGATCCTCCCACTTGTAGAATCGCTTCTTCTTCCGGGCGTAGGTCCGCACGCCGGGCGAGGTCCCCGGGACCGGCACGCTCCCGGCGGGGAATCGAGGGGCGACGGACGTGAGCAGGTGCGCCGTCCGGGTCGAAACGACCAGGGTCCGGCCTTCGGCAGTCGCGGCGTTGTAGAGCGTGCGGAGGCGGTCGACGTCCCTCGGGTAGGTGCAGGCGAGGGCGAGCGTGGGTCGCTTTGCGAGGACGCCGTCGATCGCCGCACGCACCCCTTCCTCCGTGAGGTTCCTTCGCGGGTCGGGTCCCGCGCGGGTCCCTTCGATCAGGAGCGCCTGAGGGCGCTCCTTCGCTGCCGCCTCGAAAAACGCATGGGTGTCGGCGGCTCGGGGACCGTGGTGCCGGAAATCGCCCGTGTAGACGAGCGTTCCTTCCGAGGTGCGAACGAGAAAGCCGTAGGCGAACGGGATCGAGTGATCGACCGGGAACGGCTGGACCTCGAGCCTGCCGATCGTGACGGCCGATCGGTCGGCGACGGTGCGCCAGACGTGGTCACCGTACTTCATCGTCGGGCTGGACGATTCGATGGCGTCCAGCAGGACCTTCGTCCCCTCTCCGAGATAGACGGGGATCTCGGGGTCGACGAGCGAGAGGTATCCGGCATGGTCGGCATGAGCGTGGCTCACGAAGATCCCGTGCACTTCCGGTGGCTTCCACGCGAGGTCGGCGTCGGCGAGCGCCTCCCGCGAGTAGAGACCCTCGACCCGCGGGAGGAGGTCGAACTCGAGGCGGTCCTTGACAGGGCTTGCCGAGCGGGGCTGAAGGAAGCCGGTGTAGTAGTCCTCGTACCGTGGAGAGAACGACGGCCCGAAGTCGAACAGGATCCGGTCCGGGCCGTCCTGGATCAGGATCTTGTTGCCTCCGATCTCCCGAACCCCGCCGAGGAACGTCACGGTCGGCCCGCGCATCGGTACCGTCCGCAATCCGTCCCAGGCTAATCCGTTCCTCGGCCCGCCGTTGAGCCCAGGCGTCGAGCCTATCCCTCTACGCGTCCGATGCTAGGGCGGAGGGTGCGTTCGTGGGGCTCATCTACGTGGGGATTCGGGTGACGGAGCTCGAACGGTCGATCCGGTTCTACTCCGAAGGTCTCGGTCTGGTCGAGAGGAAGCGGGGAAGAATGAGCCACGGCGGCATCTTCGTCGAGCTGGTGGACCCCGAGACGAACGCCCAGCTCGAGCTCAACTGGTACCCGCCGGGCTCACCGTACGCGACCCCGTTCGTCCCGGGGGAAGGGCTCGACCACCTGGGGTTCGAGGTCGAAGACGCCCGGGCTACGATCGCCAAGCTGGTGGCGATGGGCGCCCGGACCGCCGTCGAGCCCTGGGTCGAGGAGGGGCGCTACTGGATCGGGTTCGTCGAGGACCCGGACGGGCTCTGGGTCGAGGTCCAGAGCATCATTCCCAAGCCCTAGCGGGCCTTGAGCACCTTCTTCACGTTGGGGTGTTCCTTCGTGAAGATCTTCCCGCCGCAGTTGTCGCACCGGACGCCAAACAGGTTCGCGTCCGAGGGGAGGGCCTCCCCGCAGCGGATGCAACGGAACATCGTTCGGTGACGACGCGAAGGGGAGCTTAAGAGTTGCCGGGGACGGGCGCCTTCTCGGTCCGGACGATCGGTGGGGGCGCCGCGAAGACGTACGCGTTCGAGGCGAACCGGGTTCCGCAGCGGCGGCACTCGAAGATCCCGCTCGCGACACGATGGAGCGTCAGGGTCGAGCACTGGGGGCAGGCGGCGGGCTTCCGCCGCGCGCGGTCGAGCTCGAGGACCCGCCGCCGGATCCGGATCCCGTAGCGGGGCCCCATCCACCCGGTGGACCCGACCTTCTTCGTCCTCTTGCTCATGCCCTGGCTCCCTTCACGAGCGAGCGAAGCCGCTCCCCGTGGACGAACGCACGGCGCACGGTCGATTTGACGTCATCGGGAGAGAACGCGCCGACCAGACCCTTCTGCATCGCCACGACCCGACCGGTCTCGTCGGTCGCGACCGTGAGGCGGCCCTGGGCGGCGTGCTCCTCCTCGAACGTCGGGTCGACCACGATCGCATCGCCCAGGCGCACGAACGTGCACTCGATCGGGAGGTGGAGCACGTCGAGCGCGTAGTCGCTGTCGGCGACCCCGAACCGCTTGGCGGGAACGATCGAGTTCGAGAGGGCCGTGACCGCGGCCAGGAGCGCCGCGTCGATGAGGTTGCCGGCGTGCTCGAGGACGTGGACGTCCACGTAGCAGACCCAGGACTTTTCACCGGGCGTGACGCAGAGGCGGGCGAGGTCGATCGTCTCCGCCGCGCGGATCGCGCGGTCGACGACCCGGGAGACCTCGATCGCCCCCGGCTGGGGGGGACCGGGCTCGAACGTGGGGCTGGAGAGCGGAATCAGCTCGGCGTTGGTCGTGAGAACCCCCGCGTTCGGAGTGTCGGGGAACGGCTTCCCCGGTTCGAGCTTGATGCCGGCGAGCACGCGGGTCTGTCCCATCCGCACGAGCGCGCTCCCGTCCGCCGTGGAAACGAACCCGGGCTGGGTCGAGACCGGGCGGTACTCGTCAGGGCCCCTACCGTCGAGCCGACGACCGTCGGCCGCCAGGTCGAGGATGTGGGTCGTCAGGATCTCGGCGATGACCTCCTCGCTCATGCCGCGCCTCCCGCCACCGGGGTCATCGTGTAGCGCTCCCGAAGCGCCGCCTTCATCCGGTCGTAGATGTCGCGGCAGCCCTTGACCCCGAGGTCGAGGGCTCGACCGAGCTCCTCCTCGGTCATGTGGCCCTCCATCTGGAGGAGCACGAGGCGGCCCGATTGCGGGACGAGGGCCATCGGAAGGTCAGCTTCGCCGAAATTGTCCTCCTCCTTCTTCAGGTCGAGGGCGATCTGGCCGCCGATCTTGCCGACGGCTACGGCCGGAAGGAGGTCGACCATCGGGATCCCCGCGTCGGCGAGGGCGACGGACGCCGCGACCAGGCCCGCGCACCGCGTCCCGGCGTTCGCTTGGAGGACCTCGATGTAGACGTCGATGCTCGTCCGGGGGAACTCTTCGGCGAAGACCACCGATTCGAACGCCTCGGCGATGACCTTAGAGATCTCCTGCGAGCGACGGTCGAGGCCCGGACGCTTACGCTCGTCCACGGCGAACGCGGCCATGTTGTACTTGCACTGAATGACCGCCTTGTTGTTCTGCTGGAGGTGACGCGGGTGGACCTCCCGCGGCCCGTAGACCGCCGCCATCACCTTGTTCTGGCCCCACTCCACGAACGCCGAGCCGTCGGCCTGGTGGAGGGCTCCCGCCTCGATCCGGATCGGTCTCAGCTCGTCGAGGCGCCTCCCGTCCAGCCGGAGCCCCTCCGGGCTCAGAAGGACCGGAACGTCCTTGGCTCCTATGTTTCCCATGGTGTTCTCTCCTCTAATCCTGTGAATCTTCGGACCGCAACGGAGGAGTCGCGTCTTCGACCGACTCCCTCCGAGGATCGGCGTCGGATCGACCGCCGCCGCGCTCGGCGTCGGGCGGGGGCGGGGCGCGATCCTCGGTCTCCCACCCGCCCTCGGGCGCGCTCGAGCGGAGGTACGCCTCGACCGCCTGAGTGAGGCCGGAACGTTGACCCTGTTCGTCGATCAACCGTAGGCATTCGGAGACTCGCCGGATCGCCTCGGGGGATCCTTCGACCCAGATCCGGCCGTTCTGACCGATCGCGAGCCGGGCCCCGGTGAGGCGCGTGATCGTCTCGACCATCGAGCCGCCGCGGCCGACGACTCGGGGCACGCGCGCGGGGGAGACTCGGACGATCGTGCCTCCCTCGAGCTTTCCCAGCCCTTCGCCGACCATCGTGACACCGATCCGTCCCGTGGCATCGAGATTCTCGACGCGAACCACGACCGCATCGCCGACCCGAAGGAAGCGATCCGTCTCTCCGACGTCGACTTTCCAGGGCGTTCCGGTCATGTGGAGGGGTGCCCAACGAGGGGCGCCGATGTCGAGGAGCCAGAACGTCGTTTGGACGTCCGTCACCGTGCCGACGACGACGTCCGCGGCCTTCGGGATGTAGCGCCCGGAGAGCGGGGTGACGTGGACGAGAGGGGGCCTCGACGACACGAGGCCCAGGACGCTGGCGTAGACCTTGCCTCCGACCCGGTACGTCCCTGGACCAGGCTTCAGACCCTGGCTCGGGATCTCGTCCCCGGGAAGAACTAGTGTGCGATCCCCGGAGGGATGCGAGGGAGAACCCTCGCGGCCACGTGCGCGGTGGCCCGGCCGATGACTTCGGGACATTTTGGTTGCTGCACCGGTTCGACCGACCCGAGTGCCCTATTTAACGAGCCCCGTCTCGACGGCACCCTTCGTGCGCGCGCTGAGCCTCTCGTAGAGCTCGGTCTGTACACCGGCGGGAATCTCGACCACCCCGACCCAACCCCCGTTCGACTGCCACTCCTCCTGAAGGAGCCGCCCCAGGGACTTGATGTCCCCGATGACGCGCGGGTAGTGCTGGGCGGGAAGCCGAATCCGAACTTTGACCACGTCGAGGCGTATCGGGATCAGCGGACGGAGCTTGTCGAGGACCTCCTGGACCTGGGCGTCCACGGGTCGGAACGGGTCGATGTGGACCTTCGCCTCCGCCATCGCGGCCTCGATCCGAGCGGGAGGGTGCGGAGCTCCCGTCTGGGGGTTCATCGCGTTGCGAGCGATCGTCGCGACGACCTGCCGTCGCTTCGTCTCCTGGAGCTGGCGGCGCTGGTCGGTCGTTACCTGGACCTCTCCCTTGAGCACGATCTGCTTCGCGATCGCCCCGATGTCCCGCGTGTGGAACGTTCGTTCGAGGTGCTCCTCGGAGATCTTGTCGCCCTTCTTCGCGTCCTTGAACACGTGCTCGAGCGCCAGCTTGTCCGCGAGGTCGACGTCCTTTCCGTCCTTCAGGTCCTGGACGGCTGCCGGATCGACCAAGACCTCGAATCGTGAGCCTTGCGTCTCCCAGCGGGCGATGACCGCGTCCTCGACCTTCACCATGGGAAGGTCTGCCCGCCGACTCGCCTAGGAGCGGGCCGGCCGTCCGGCGCCCCCGGCCGGTGGAAGACGCTGGGCGAATTTCTGGATCTCCTCCGAGCCAAGCCGGGCCATCCCGTCGCCCTGCTGCAGGGTGCAGACTTCGACCTGGGCTAGGCTCCCGCCCTCGTCGAGTCCGGCGCGCAGTCCCTCGAGGGCGAGAAGGATTGCGGCGTCCCGGTCGAGACCGGGCTTGTACTTCTGCTCGAAAAGCTCCATCACGGGGCCCTTGTTGCCTCCCGTGCTGGCCGCCTTGAAGCTCGTGAGAGACCCCGACGGTTCCGTCTCGAACAGATGGAGCCCAGCGTCGTCGTACCCCCCGACGAGGAGGGCCGTGCCGAACGGCCTCACTCCGCCGAACTGGGTGTACTGCTGCTTGTAGTCGCAGATCCTTCGCACCAGCATCTCGACCGACATCGGCTCCGCGTACGTCACGCGATTCACCTGGGCGGCGAGCCGGGCGTAGTCGACCAAGACTCGCGCGTCCGCGACGAGGCCGGCGGTGGCGCAGCCGATGTTCTCGTCGATCTGATGGATCTTCTCGAGGCTGGCGGGCTCGGCGAGCTTCGGGTTCGGGATCCTGCGGTCCGCGATCAGGACGACCCCGTTCGAGTAGACTACCCCGGCGGTCGTCGCACCCCGTCTGACGGCCTCGCGGGCGTACTCGACCTGGAAGAGTCGGCCGTCCGGTGAGAACACCGTGATGGCCCGGTCGTAGGCCATCTGGCCGGGTTGCATCTCCATCGAGTTCGCCTCGGCAGCGGGCACCTAGGCCTGGCTTATAACGCACGCGAGGGCGGTAACGTCCCCGTCATCCGGTTACGGCGCGGGAGCGCGCGCCCCGGCCGCCGACAACCGTAAGTGCGGCCCGCGAGCCTGGGCCAGCGTGCCGCCCCCGTCCGAGGCGCCGGGTCCGCCGGGTCACCGGCTCGCGGGCGCTGCGTCGGTCTACCTGCGCGCGGCCGCCGAGCAGGGGATCGACTGGTTTCCCTGGGGCACCGAGCCGTTCGAGGTCGCCCGTCGAACGGGCCGGCCGATCCTCCTCGACATCGGAGCGTCGTGGTGCCACTGGTGCCACGTCATGGACGAGACGACGTACACCGACGCCGAGGTCGGGAGGCTCCTCCGCCAGCATTTCGTCGCGGTGAAGGTCGACCGGGACGAGCACCCCGAGATCGACCGACGCTACCAGCGCCAGGTCGGCGCTCTCACCGGCGAGGGGGGATGGCCTCTCACGGGATTTCTCAACGCGGACGGTGAGCTGTTCCTCGGCGGGACGTACTTCCCGGCGGACGACGGGCACGGACGCCCCGGGCTTCGTCGCGTGCTGAGGGAGGTCGCCCGCCTTTGGAAGGACGAGCCGGATCGCATTCGCCAGAACGCGGAAGCGATCCAGGCCTCCTTGCGCAGGATGCGGGAGCGCCGTTCGTCGGCCTCCCCCGACCTCGAGCGATTCGTCGACGGCGTCCGGTCCGACCTCGAATCGAACTACGATCCCGTGAACGGCGGCTTTGGGACTGCGCCGAAGTTCCCGCACCCGACCGCCGTCTCGTTCCTCCTCTGGGACGCGTTCGCGAGCGGGCGGGACTCGAGCGCCGACCGCGCGAGAGAAACCCTCCTTCGCATGGCCGACGGCGGGCTCTACGACCAGGTCGGCGGTGGGTTCCACCGCTACTCGGTCGACGAGGGCTGGCACGTCCCGCACTTCGAGAAGATGGGCGTCGACAACGCCGAGCTCCTAGGGGCGTACGTCCAGGGGGTCCAGCGGTTCGCCGAACCGAGGTTCGAGGAGGTCGTCCGCGGAACCTTGGGCTGGGTCCGCGAAGTCCTCGCGAACCCCGAGGGTGGATGGGGGGCGAGCCAGGACGCGGACAACGCCCCGGGGGACGACGGCGGATACTTCACCTGGACGAAATCCGAGCTCAAGAGCGTCCTGAACGCCGACGAGTATCGGCTGGTCGCGCGGGTCTTCGGCGTGGGCACGGACGGGCGGATGCCCCACGGCCCCGAGCGCAACGTCCTCTTCCGCCTCCTTCCCGTGAAGGACGCCGCGGAAGGACTCTCGCTCCCGGTAGACCCCGAGAAGGTCCTCGCGAAGTCGCTCGCGACCCTTCGTACGGCGCGAGCCTCCCGACCTGCGCCGGCCGTCGACCCGGCGCTCTACGCAAGCATCAACGGCCGGTTCGTGGGAGCGTTCGCCCGGGCCGGCGCGGTCCTGGACGACCCCCAGTCGCTCGCGGAGTCCCGACGGGCCGCGGACCGTTGGCTCGGGGCGGCCTACGACCCCGCGCGGGGAGTCGCCCACCGCCTCGAACGTGCCGGTCCGACCGGCTACGGCCTCCTCGAGGATCAGGTCGAGCTCGCGAGGGGTCTCCTCGAGCTCGCCGAGGCGCTCGCCCAGCCCCGGTACCTTGAGCCGGCGGTTCGATTGCTCGAGCTCATCGACAAGGAGTACCGCGGCGAGGACGGACTGTTCCGCGATACGGCACCCCGCCTCTACGACGGCCCGTCGGTGGGAGGGGTCGACGAGCCGTCCTACCCTCTCGAGGACAGCCCTCACCTTTCCGCGAACGCCGCGGCGGCGCTCGCCTTCGTCCGCGCGAGCGAGCTCACCCACGACGAGCGATGGAGCGAGAAGGCGCGGGCTCTTCTCGTTCCGATCTCGGCTCGGGTCGGGGGTGCGGGACTGTTCGCGGCCGGTTCGGCGCTCGCGAGCGGGTTGCTTTCGATGGAGCCGGCGAGCGTCGTGATCGAGGGCCGCGGGCCCGAGGCGGCCGCCCTCGCCCGGACCGCACGCCGGTCCCCCCGCTTCCGTCTTTCCGTCTTCGCGGGACGACCGCCGCCGCCGTTCACGTTTCCGGACGGGGCGTCGGCAGCTCCCCCTGAGGGCGGGGCTCGCGCGCTCGTCTGCTTTGGCCGGTCGTGCGGCCCGCCGGTCAGCGACCCGGCCGCGCTCGCGAAACTCCTCGGCGGGGGCCGGGGGTCGCCGGGTCCGTGACGATTCGCCCTACGTCGGTCCCGTCCAGGAGGTACGCTCTTGCGACGCCCCGGCCGAGGAACCGCTGAAAGAGGAACGAGCGCCCTCGTCGAGGGCGCTCCCGGTTCAACGACTCGGTCCCCGCGAGCGGGTTGAACGCCGGGAGGACGATCAGCTCGCGGGGTTCCGTTCGCGTCCGGCCCTTCTTCCGCGTCGGTCGGCCGAGCTCCAGAGCCCCCGGAGCGAACTCGACGCGGACCCAGCAGCGCCGCTTCCCGTCCGGCAGGTCGGGCGTAGGGGCGAACCGGAACCCCGGGTGGAGGTGTCCCGTCACGAGCTTCGGCGCGCGGAGCACGGCGTCCGAGGGCCAGCAGTGTCCGTGGAAGAACCCGACCCCCTCGCGCACTACCCCGGACTGCGAATGCACCCGCACTTCTCTCGGAAGGTAGGGGAGGAGGCCGACGTCGTGGTTCCCGAGCACGAGGTCGACCCCGATCCCTTGCGCGAGGATCCGGGCGAAGAAGTCGAACACGACCGGACGAAGGCTCGGTGGCGTTCCGACGATCGGATGCTTGACGTCGCCCGCGACGAGGAGGCGACGCGCGTCCCGTTCGGCGGCGAGGTCGATCAAGTCCGTCGCGAGCCGCTCCGCGGACGCTTCCGGGGGCCCGCCCGGCGCGTCCCGCGTGCCGCCCAAGCCGAGGTGGAGGTCCGCCACGACGAGCGCTGCGGGCCGGATCCCCGCGCCGGACCTGAGGAGGAGAGCCGGGGCGTCGGGGATCGGGCGAAGGGTCGCGGTCACGCGGAGAAGGGAGGGGCGCGCGGCCAAGACGGTTCTTGACCGCGCCCGGACAGGGTTCCCTCGAGAGGCGCGAACATATCTTTTTATATACAAGTGGTGCTGAATCAAACCGGGGGTGGCGAGGGTGACCCGTCTGAGGGACCGCAGGATAGACCGGCTCCGCGACCTCCTCGAGCGGGCGGGGTTCTACGTCACGGGAACGAGCGGCGTTCGGCCCTCGAGCTTCGACCTGGCCGCTCGCCGCGATGCCACCCTCCTCCTCCTCAAGATCCTGAAGAACATCGACGCGCTCGACCCCGAGGAGGCGTCCCGGCTCCTCGAGCTCGGCCGGGTGTTCCCCGCGGTCGTGCTCCTGATCGGCGAGCGCTCCGGCGCCTCCGACCTCGAGAGCGGCGTTGTGTACACGCGCTACGGGGTCCCGATCGTGAACGAGTCGACGCTCCAGGAGTACCTCGAGAAGGCGTTCCCCCCGTTCCTCTACGCCAGCCCCGGCGGGATCTTCGCGCGGATCGACGGGGAACGGTTGCGGTTCCTCCGCGTGTCGCGCGGGCTCTCCCTCGGAAGCCTGGCCGCGATCGGCGGCGTTTCCCGACGCGCGATCCAGCTCTACGAGGAAGGTCAGGGGGCCGAGGCGAGCGTCGTCCAGCGGATCGAGACGTACCTGGACGCCCCGATCGTCGTCCCCATCGAGCTCTTCGGTCCACCGCCGCGCCCGGCCCCGCGTTCGGCCGCAGGAAATCGGAAGGACGGCGAGAAGGGCCGTCCTGCGGACGCGCCCCGAGCCCCGACGGGGGATCCCCTGCGGGACGGCGTCTTCGACCAGCTCGACGGGATGGGGCTCGAGGTCACGGTCACGATCCGAGCCCCGTTCGATGCAGTCTCCAGGGCCCGGGAGATCCTCCTCACCGGCGTCGGTAGCCTGAGGACCGCAGCCCACCGGGCGGAGGTCCTCCACGGGATCGCCCGGGTCGCGGAGGGGCACGCGATGTTCATCGTCCGGGAGAGCGTCCACCGCCCCTCGATCGCCGGGCTCCCGATCCTCAACGTCAAGGAGCTGCGGCGCCTCCGGGGACCGGACGAACTGCTCGAGGACCTCTCGGAGCGCGAAGGTCCGTGATCCAGGAACGGATCTCCGCGGGCGCGGACATCCTCCTCCTCGCGTCGGTCCGGGGCCTCCTCTCCGAGGCCGAAGCCCTCGGTCCCGCCCTCGACGCGTTCGGTCCGGAAGCGGTCGGCGTCGGCGTTTCTCCGGAGGAGCTCAAAGCCCTGGTCGAATACTTCGTGCTCTCGGAGGCGGAGCCGCTCGTGCCCCTGACCACGACCGAGGTGAACGAGGTCCGTGGGCTCTCCCGATTCGGCGAGGTCCAGGTCCCGAACCCGTCCCTCGTCGAGACCCTGCGCTGGGGTCGTTCCCGGCAGGTGCCGGTCGCGCCCCTCGACCCGAACGAGGAACGGTCGGCGGATCTGTTCCGCGAGCACATCGGCTACGTCGAGCTCGTCCGACGAACGGTCCGGGAGCGGAAGCTCGGGCGAGCTCCTCCCACACCGTCGTCCCCCGACTCGTTCGCGCTCGAGTGGGACGGAACGGTCGGCAAGGGCCGAGGCTCCCGCCGCCTCGCGGAGGCGAGGGACGAGCACCTCGCTCAGGAGGTCGGCCGCCTGACCCGCGGGCGGGGCCGCGTCGCGGTCGTCGTCGACCGGGAGAGGTTCGACGGTGTCCGCTCGCTGCTCCGCGCCGCGGGACGGAGGTCGCAGCCTCTACCGTAGCGCCTTACTCTTCGCGCGCGATGATCCGCTCGAGCTCCGCGCGAGCGGTCCGGCGGAACACGTCCAGCGGCCCCTCGTTCACAAGCATCCCGTCGGCGAGCGTGAACGCGTTGCCGATCCCCCACTTCAGCTCGCGCCGGTCGCGTTCGTAGAAATCCTGGAGGTTCCCGCCGTCATCGGTGCGGCTCCTGCTCCGCATCCGCTCGTACCGGGTCTCGGGCGACGCGTAGATCCCGAGGACGAAAAGATCGCCGAAGTGGTGGCGGTACACTGTGACCTCGGAGTCCGAGCGGCACCCGTCCACGAGCATCCGGGTCTCCGTGAGCTTCGGAAGCGAGCGCTGAGCCCATATCCCCGCGCCGTGCTTCTCGCGCTCCTCCGACGCGATGCGGGCGACGTTCCCGATCGTGAGGGGCAGGCCCCGCCGCCGGGTCTCGTCCCGGACCAGGTCCCCCATCTTGAGCGTCGCGAGGCCCATCGATTGCGCGACCGTGACGAGCTCGTCCTTGCCCGACCCGGGCATGCCGACGGTGACGACCAGCTTCATGGCGTCCGGGTCGAACCTTCGGACGCGCCCGCCGAAGCCACCGAGGGCGCGACCGCGGCATCCTGTTCGGAGACCATCTGGAGCCGGTCCGCGCGCTGCCGGAACTGGACCGCCTCCTGCTCGGCGACCCGAGCCGCCTCGTTGAACCGGTCGACCCGAACCTTGAGCTCCGCGGTCTTCTGGGTCCGCATCGCCGCCTTGAGCTCGAGCTGACGGGCCTTGTGCTGGCGGTCGACGACCTTCTGCTGGAGCTTGCGGACGCCGTAGTGGAGGCTCGTCACGTCGGAGGTGAGCGGGCCCCCGCCTCGCCGGCTCGTGGCCGCCAGGATGTCGCGTTCCTTCTGCTTGATCGCCTGCTCGAGCTCGGGGATCTCCGCGAGCGTGCGTTGGCTCTTCTCACGAAGGAGCGTCGCCTGGTGGCGGAGCTTCTCGATCTTGGTGTTGAGGCGCGAGACCCTCTGTTGGGCTCGCGTCGCGGCCTGGTCCTGACGCGCCGCGTTCTCGCGGAGCTTGGTGATGTCCGCGTACTGCTGGCCGCGCCAGCGAGATTGGCGGGCCGCAAGAGGAGTGGCCGGGACCTGAGGGTCCCTGGGCGGAGCTCCGCCGGCCGACATCTAACTCCGGCTACGGGGTCCGCGAGATATATCGGTTGTTCTACCGCTCCGCGAGGCTCGCACCGAGGCGGGCCGGACGCGGAGGGCGGAGCGTTGGAGCGAGCCGTCCCGGCAGCTCGGCCCGGGCGACGCGCTCCTGGGCCCTGGAGTCGCGCAACCGGAGCGTGACCGTGTCGCGCTCCGGCCCGTCGCCGAGCGTACCGCCGTCCACGGTGACGCAGTAAGGGGTCCCGGCCTCGTCCATCCGGGCGTAGCGTTTCCCGATGGAGCTCGCCTCGTCGTACTGCGCGGGGACCCCGGCCGCGGCCATCTCGTCCGCCAGGCCGAGGGCGTAGGCGGCGTGCTCCTTGGCGATCAGCGGGAACACTCCGAGCGGGACCGGGGCGAGGTACGGGGGCAGTCGCCAGACGGTGCGCTCGCCCTCGTGAACGAGGTGGACGTCCGCAAGCGCCCACAGGTTGCGGTCGACCCCGAAGGTGAGCTCCAGGACGTGGGGCAGTACCCGCGCCCCGTCCTTCCGGGTCACGGAGAGGTCCTTTCCCGAGCCGGCGGAGTGCCGGGAGAGGTCGTAGTCCCCGCGGTAGTGGATCGCGCCGACCTCCTTGTAGCCCCCCAGGCTCTCCATCGAGACCTCGGCGTCGAACTGGATCCGGTTGTAGAACGCCCGCTCCTTCTCCGACTTCTCGAAGAACCGGATCCGTTCCTTGGGGTAGCGCAGCACGTCCCTGAGGAAGCGCAGGAGGTGCACGAGGTGGTAGACGTAGAACTCGGGGAGGCCGGACGCGACCAGAGCGGCCGCCGACACCGTGTCGACCTCCTCGCGGCCCGCCTCGCGCTGGGCGGACCGCACCACCGGAACGCTCTCGTCGCGGACCGAGGCGAACGGGAGCACGAAATCGTTCGGGTCGAAGAAGATCTGGAGCTCGGCCTGCGTGAACGCCCGCATCCGGAAGAGGACCTGCCGCGGGGCGATCTCGTTGCGGTACGCCTTTCCGATCACTCCGATGCCCAGGGGCAACGCCCGTCTCCCGACGTCCCACATGCGCGGGAACGCGAGGTAGCTTCCCTGCGCCGTTTCGGGGAGCAGGTAGGCCCGCTCCTCGGCGCCCGCGCCGAACGGGATCGAGAACATCAGGTTGAACGGCCGAGGCACTCCGAGGGCGTTCGAGCCGCACGACGGGCACCGGACGTTGTGGGCCCGAAGGACCTCGTCGATCTGGGCGGGACTCAGCCCGTCGACCCCCTCCGGGCGCTCCTTCTCGAGCAGGGTCTCCGCGCGGACGTTGGTGTGGCACGCCTCGCACGTGACCTCGGGGTCGGTGAAGCTCTCGAGGTGACCGGACGCCCGGACGACCGCTTCGGGGACGATCTCGGAAGGTTCGATCCGGTAGTAGTCGCTCGAGAGCCCGAGGAACCACGCCGCCCACGCATCCTCGAGGCGTCGCTTCAACGCCGCCCCGAGGGGACCGTAATCGTAGAGGCCCTGGGCTCCCCCATAGATCTCCGCCGACGGCCACAGGACCCCCCGCCGACGAAGGAGGGCGTAGAGCTCGTCGATCTTCATCGCCCCGCGCCCGTCCGCTCGGGCTCAACGGGGGCGATAAGGTGTTCGGTGGTGCGGGTCACGATCTGGTAGTCGGGGTCGTCGGGCGGCAACCGGACCACCAACGGCCGGGCGGCCGAGCCGGGAGCGATCGTCGCCGCCTCCGGCGTGCCGAGCCATTTCCACGGCTCGACCAGTGCGGTCCGCGCGAGGAACGCGGCCGACGCGGGCCGACCCCGCAGCCGGGTCGCGACGTAAGCGAACTCGAGCTCGCGCCAGATCGACGGCGCCTGGAACATCACGTTGTCGGTACCGAGAAGGACGGAGATCCCGAGGCGTTCCATCGCCCGGAGGTCGGGCTGGCGTCCGAACAGCGCGTTCGAACGGGGGCAGACCGCGACCGGAACCCCGGCGTCCCGGACGGCAGCGAGATCGTCCGGGCTCGCCTTCGCGAGGTGGACCAGGAGGTCGGGGCGAGCGGACAGGTAAGCGTCGGGCGGTTCGCGCGTCGCCTCGCTGGCGTGGAGAGCGAACCGTTTCCCCGTGGCTCGGCACGCCCGGGATACGGTCGCGAGGGTCGTCGTCGTCTCGTCGCGTGCGCTCGAGAGGCCGATCCCGTCCGCGACCTCGAGGATCGAGGCGAGCTCTCGAGGGTCGACCGGGCGTTGGAGCGGGCGGCCGAGCGCGATCACCCGCACGCCCAGCCCTTCGCTCGCCGAGCGCAGGAGCTCGACTCCGGGCCGGCCCTCCTCGCGAAAGTCGATCACGGATCTGACCCCTTCCCTTTCCATTCGTCGTAGGGCGGAGCGCATCGCGGCCCTCTTCCTCGGGTCGGACGCCTCTCGCAGAAGGCGGAACTTGTACCCCATCGGGCTCGCCACGATTCCGGCGACCGGGCCCGACGGGGGTTCGTGGGTCGATACCGAGTCCCCGAGGTGGACGTGCGAGTTCACGGGGGACGGCACGACGATGCCACGGACCTTGCGGACGCGCCCTCGCGTGGAATCCGTTCCGGGACGACCGACCTCGAGGATCCGCCCCCGTCGGAACAGGACGTAGGCGGGCCGGGCCCCGTCCGCGTCCAGCACCGCGCCTTCGACCAGCATCGACGGTCCGCGTGGGAGGCTCCCCGGGCCATAAGGGCGAGCGGGGGGGCGGACCGAACCGATATCCGACCGGACGGTTCCCGCCGGGCGACTCCGATGACCGAGGCCGCGCCGGAACGACCGCGCGAGCTCCTCGTCTCGGGTCACGTCAACGTCGACCGGTTCCTTCGAGTTGCGACGTTCCCGGCCGCGGACCGGACCGTCCCCGTCGTCTCCCAATCGGTCGCCCTCGGGGGGACGGCCTCGAACCTCGCACGGATGGCGACGCGGCTCGGGGTGGCAACCGGGCTCGTGGCGCGCATCGGCACGGAGTTCCCCCGGGCGTTCCGCGAGCAACTCCGACGGGAGCGGATCGACCTCCGAGGGATCGAGTCCGTCGCGGGCGGGTCGACGCCGACGTGCTTCATCGTCGAGGACGGCCGTGGGCGCCAGCGCACGTTCATCGATCAGGGCCCGATGGACAACGCCCGAGGTGCACGGTACCCGGGTCCCTGGATCAAGGAGTACGCTTGGCTCCATGCGGCGACCGGGCCTCCCACCTACACCCTCGCGCTGATCGGACGGGCGGTGGCGAGCGGGCTCCGTGTCGCGGTCGATCCCGCCCAGGAGATCTTCTACCGATGGGATTCCCGCACCTTCCAGCGCCTCCTCGCCAGCGCCGAGGTCCTCTTCGGGAACCGGGCCGAGATCGATCGCGCGTTCCGGCTCGTGGGAGGCGGCGGCGTGCGGCGACTCCTCGAACACGTCCCGCTCGTCGTCCGGACCGAGGGTTCGGAAGGGGCGACGGCGTTCAGCAGGACGGGGGTTTCGCACGTCGAGTCGCGCCGGGTCCACCGCGTCCGAACGTTCGTGGGCGGAGGGGATGCGTTCCGGGCCGGATTCTACGGAGCATGGTTTCACGGTACGCCGCTGCGAGGCTGCCTCGAGGCGGGGACCCGGGCGGCGGCCCGATGGATCGAACGGGGGATCTAGGCGGTTCCGATGGAGCTTCGCCCGTTCGGGGACCTTCTGCCCGCAGAGACCGCCCGGCGTCGCCTCCTCGCCTCCACGCGGCCGATCGCGCGGACGGAAGACGTCCTCCTGGAATCGGCGCTCGGGCGGGTGTCGGCCCGGATCGTCCGAGCCCCGCGCGACGTGCCCGCGTTCCGCCGCGCGACCTGGGACGGCTACGCCCTTCGAAGCATCGACACCCGGACGGCCCGAGTCGACCGACCCGCGGAGCTCCGTGTGGTCGGCGAGGTGTTCGCCGAAGGGAGATTTGCCCGACGGCTGGGCGGGGGCGAAGCGGTCGCGATCGCCACCGGCGCGGCGGTACCGGCCGATGCGGACTCGGTCGTCATCTTCGAGGAGGTCGAGCGCGAGCCTCGCGCGATCCGAGTCCCGCGACCGATCCGGCCCGGCGACCGGATCTCGCCGGTCGGCGACGACTTCCGTAAGGGCGCGCTCCTGGCTCGCGAAGGGGAGCCGCTCACGGTCGGATCGTTGGGGACCCTCGCCGCCGCCGGTTTCGCCTCGGCGCGGGTCTACGCGAGACCCGTCGTAGCGATCGTGCCGAACGGCAACGAACTTCTCGCGCCGGGAGCTCCACCCCGAGCGGGCGCGATCTACGAGAGCAACAACGCGACGCTCGCCGCGGTCGTCACGGCCGCCGGCGGGATCCCCTGGCCGTTCCCGCCAGCCCCGGACGATCCCGGGCGGATCGAGAGGACGCTCCGCTCGGCGCTCCGGACCGCCGACCTCGTCCTCGCGACCGGCGGGAGCTCCGTAGGGGAACGGGACCACCTTCCGAGGATCCTTCCTCGACTCGGACGCCTCCTTTTCCACGGGATCGCGGTGCGTCCGGGGAAGCCGACCCTTGCGGCGAACTGCGGCGGCAAGCTCGTCGTCGGCCTCCCCGGCCACCCTTCGTCCTGCCTTTCGAACATGTACTGGCTCGTCCTACCCGTCCTCCGGCGCCTTGCGCACCAGCCGGGGCCCGGATGGACGGACGGGCGCGCGACGCTCGGGGACGAAGTGGTCGCCCTCTCGCCGGGTCTCGCGACCGTCGTACCGATCGCCCTGCGCCGCGGGCGCGCCTACTCGACGTTCCGGGGTTCCTCCGTCGTCTCGAGCCTGGCGGAGGCGACCGCGTTCGCCCTCCTGCCACCGGGCCGTCGCCTCGTGAGGGCGGGCGAATCGATCCCGGTCCACGTTCTCGACCCCCCGCTCGGCGCCCGGACCGGGGCTGCGGCCCCCAAGAACGGTTAAGCCTCCGGCGGCTAGAACGGCCCGTGGCCCGCAGGCCGATCAAGGTCGCGATCCTTTCGATCGAGGGAACCAACTGCGATCAGGAGCTTCACGTCGCGCTCGCCTCCCTCGGCGCCCGTCCCGAGGTCGTCGGACTGAAGCAGTTCGAGGGCCGGGACGTGGCGGCCCGCGACCGGCGCCGTCTCGACGATTACCGGGTCCTCTTCCTTCCCGGCGGGTTCTCGGGAGGGGATTACGTCCGCGCCGGGGCGATCATGGCGGCAAGGATCCGAGCCGCGATCGGGCCCGAGTTGGAGGAGTTCGTCCGATCGGGTCGGATGGTCGGAGGCATCTGCAACGGCTTCCAGGTCGCCACCGAGTTGGGCCTCCTGCCGGGGCGTCCCGGCCGTGCGCTCGGAACTCCCGAAGCCGCCCTCGTCACGAACGATTCCGGGCGGTTCGAGTGCCGGCCCACCTTCGTGGCTTGGGCCGGGGGCGGGTTCCCACCCCTCCGCGGGCTGGCTCGAGGGTCCCGCTTCCTCTTCCCTTCGGCGCACGCGGAAGGCAAGCTCGTCCTCGGGGGCGATGCGGCCGCCCGACGGGCCGAGCTCGAGGCCGCGGGCCAGGTGCTCTTCCGATGGGTCTCGCCCGACGGCGGCCAAGCGTCGTACCCCTGGAACCCGAACGGGTCGGAGGGGGACATCGCGGGGCTCACGAACCCGGAGGGCACCGTCTTCGGCCTGATGCCCCACCCCGAGCGTTCGTTCTTCCGCGCCCAGGCTCCCGACTGGACCCGATCCGGATCGGCCGAAGGGTTCGGCGACGGCCGCCGGTTCCTCGAGGCCGTGGTCCGGTACGCCGAACGCTCGGGCTAACGAGCGCCGGCGTCCCGCCCGGGGCCGATCGACAGGTCCCAGACCGACAGCCGTTCTCCCTCGAGCGGGCGCTCGGCCGCCACCGTCACCGCTCCCCCCCGCGCGACCCACTCCGCGCGGATCGCCCCGAGGCCGAGAGGGCTTTGGACGGACGACACCAGGACGAACGCATGTCCCCCCAGAGCGAGGTGCTCCGGGAGCGAGCGCACGATCCGCGCCGTGACCCGGCAACCGTCGGGTCCCCCATCGAGGGCTAGGTTCCGCCCTCGGTCCGGGTCGCGTTCCTCGACCTTCGTCGGCAGGTACGGGGGATTCGCGAGGACGCGGTCGAACCGTCCTAGTCCACGGGCGAGGTCCGTCCGCACGAGCTCGAGCGGCAGCCCCTCGGCGCGAGCGGCCGAGCGCACGTGGCGGAGCGCGTCCCGGTTGAGATCGGTCGCGACGGTCCGCGCTCCGTTGCGGGCGGCTTCAAGGGCGAGCCGACCGCTGCCCGTGCCGAGGTCGAGGAGCGAAAGCCCGCGGACGCTACGCGCGAACGGAAGGAGGAGGATTGTGTCCTCCCGCTCCGGATAGACGTTCGGCGGGAGGTTGGCGGCGTGAGAACGCTCGACGCGGGTGTTCGACGTCATGCGAGGGAGATGATTTCTTATTGATGGGGGGCATATTGAGTCGTGCTCACAAGTGTACCCCGCATGCCGCGTCGTCTTTCTCCTCCGGTCAAGATCGGTATCACCGGTCTTCCGGGTTCCGGGAAGACCCAGACCCTCCTCCGAATCATCGAGCTCCTCGAGGAGGAAGGCGTGAAGGTCGGGGGGATGGTGACGGAACCGATCGTCGTAAAGCAGCGCCGCGTCGGCTTTCGCATCACGAACTGGCTCACGAAGGAGCACGAGGTGTTCGCCCAGGAATCGCTCAAGTCCAGGGTCCGATCCGGCCGCTACGGGGTGAACCTGGCGGCCCTGGAAGGGCTCGGGACGCGCGCCCTCGCGGAGGCCCGGGAGTCCGCCGACGTGATCGTGATCGATGAGGTCGGTAAGATGGAGGTCGAGAGCGAGGCGTTCACGAAGAGCGTCATCGATACCTTGGACACGAGCAAGTCGATCGTGATGACGCTCCACAAGAAGTCCCGAAACCCCCTGCTCCAGGACATCCGCCGGAGGGACGAGCTACGACTCCTCGAGGTGACGCCGGTCAACAAGAACCTTCTCGCGTTCAAGATCGTCCACCTGATCACGGGGCAGTCGCACTAGTACCGACGCGCGAAGGGGCGACCGAGTTCCTCGGCCCCGCGGTCCCGGCCGGTCGTGGCCCTAGGCCCCGCGCGCCCGTCTTCTACAACCCCTCGATGGCGGCCGATCGCGACCTCGCGGTCGCGTTCGTGCGTGCGTGGCGTCCGGGGATCGCAAGAGAGCTCTCCGGCTGGGAGGTCACGGCGGCGACCGGCATCCGGGGGCTCCGCCTTCTGGGGGAATCGGGAGCGTTCGCCACGTTCGCCTTCACCGAGGCGAACGACGCCGCCTACGCCGTGCTCGTCCGGAACACGGAACACGTCACCGGCGCGGTCGCGCTCCAGGCCGACGGCCGCGATCCCCCGACCGCAGGGCCGTTCGACTACGTGGACGTCGACCCGTATGGATCCCCGGTCCCGTTCGTTCCGGCCGCCCTGGCGACCGTGCGCACCGGAGGGGTTGCCGCCGTGACCGCCACCGACATGATGGTCCTCGCCGGAGCCCAGCCGTCGGCCACGCTCCGACGGTATGGGGCGAGACCGATCCGGGGCCGGCTCGGACCGGAGTCCGGGCTCCGGATCCTACTCATGTACCTCTCCCGCGCGGCGCGATTGCGGGGACGACGGGTCCGCCCGTTGCTCTCGTACGTCCGAGAGCACTACGTTCGGACCTACGTCGAGCTCGCGCTCCCGGGGGATGGCGTGGACCCCGTCGGGACGATCGATCCCCGAGCGTGGGACGGCCCGTCGGTCGGGTCTAACGGTCCCTACGGGCCGCTCTGGTTGGGCCCCCTCTGCGACCCCGCCCTCGTCGCGCGTCTCACGACCCCGGACTCGGCGGCACGGCCCCGAGAGGTTACCGAGTTCATCGCCCGACTCGCGGGGGAAACGGCGGTCGACCGGCCGTTCTACTTCGAGCCGAACACGATCGCCTCGACCCTTGGCCTGAGCGCTCCTCCGTCACCCGACGAGCTGGTGTCGGCTCTCGTCGCGCACGGATTTCGGGCGGCGCGCACGCACGTCCGTCCCGAGGGCGTCCGAACGGACGCGCCGCGCTCGGCCGTCGAACGGGTCGCGAGGATGCTCGCCGAGGCCCGTCAGTCCCAGAACGCCCGGGTCCGGGCGTAGGCACGCTCCGCTCGCAAGACCTCCGTGAAGAACGCGTCCTCGCTGCGGTAAAGGCGGGCGAGAAGCCGTCGGGCGGTGTCGGGTCCGATCCCGCGTGCGGCCAAGGCGAGGAGCGCACGGTCGCCGTGGTGGGCCAGGAGCTCGGCAGAGGTGTACCCGGACCGGACGAGGGCTTCCACCTCGGAGGAAGGGGGCCTCTCCTTGCGAGCCCGCCCGGCCCCGAGGCCGGTCGACACGCGGCGCCTCTTCTTAGCGTAGCGCGAGAGCCTCTCGATGTCGTCCTCCCGTCGAGGGGAGAGGACGGCCGAAAGGGCCCCCCGGCACAGGAGGCACCGGCTTCCTCCTTCGGTCCGGTAGCGCCGGGCGGTCGTCGTCCGAACGAACCCGCACCGAAGGCAGACGAGCGTGAGGGACTCGTTCTCGAGCCGTTCCCGGATCGCCTTCAGGAGCGTCGGAGGAGGGACGTCCGGCACGGCCCTCCACCGCAGCCTCTCGAGCGGGCCGTCGGTCAGGGCCGAGGGCGCGCAGGGGACGACCTCGATCGCGCCGGAGCGGACCCTCTCGAGGACCTCGACGGCGTGGGCGAGGTCGTAGCGATCGTGGAGCGTCTTCTCGAGCGCCTCTTCGCCGAGGGGGGAGGTCCGGGCGGCCTGGAGCAGCGGGTCGAGGGTCCTCAGGTCCCTCGGGTCGGCCGAGGCCGGGAGGACCCCCAGCTTTCGCGCGACGTTCAAGAAGACCCAACGGTAATCGAACCCCGTCGGGACGAGCCGCTCCACGAGCGGCGAGAGCGTCTCGGGGTCGATGGCGAACGCGCCGACCAGCGCGGCATCGTCGAGCGCGACCGGCAGCTCGAGGACGAACCAGGTCGGCTCGACCGACGCGAGCTCGACCCGTGCACCGAGCCGTGCGGTCAGCACGCCCGCTACGGCGATCGCGAGCGTTTCGTTGGTTCGCGTGCCGAAGCAGGCTCCGACGACGACCAGGCGTCCACGGGCGGAGACCGTCACCCGCCGGTCGGTCGCGAGGGAATCGGTCGATAGGGCTTCGGACCTCCGCCGCTCGAGCCGTTCGCGGTCCTGGGCGGACACGGGGTAACCGGCGAACGACCCGGTCCGCCGCAGCTGTCCGATCTCCTGGGCCACGTCGAACGGGACCGGGATGTCCTCTCCGGCCCAGCGGGGCTCCTGACCCAGTTCCTGGACGCCTTCCACCAGGAGCTCGCCCTCCCGGTGTTCCACGACCTTCCAGGTTCGTCCGTGAAGGAGGAAGATCTCCTCGGGCTGGGCCAGGATCTGGGTGAGAACGAACCTCTCGTCGAGCGTTCCGATGATCCTTCGCGAGGCGATGTCGCGAAGTCGGTAGGTCCGCTCGTCGGGGATCAGGGAGAGCGACGCGTAGAACCGGCGGAGCGTCCCACGGCCGGGCCCCAGGCGTCGGTCGGACTCCCGGGCCAGGTGTAGCGCGATCAGATAGTCGACCAGGTCGTGCCACTCGCGGTCCGTAAGGTCCGAGACCGACGCGGCACGACGCAGGCGAGAGACGATTCCCGCGCGATCGGCCGGCCCCTCCGCCCGGAGCTCCGCGACGATCTGCTGGGCGGCCGCGAGCCGATTGCGCGTGCGCCAGCCCACGGGCTCCACGAGCCCCTCGGTCGCGCGTCGAGCGAGGACCGCCGCCTCCTCGAGGTCGTCGTCGTCGAGCGCGAGGACGATGCCGTGGATCGTTCGGTCGAGCCGGTGGCCGGATCGGCCGACCCGTTGCACGAGCCGGACGACCTGGTGGGGGGAGCCGAACTGGACCACGTGGTCGACCGCCCCGATGTCGATGCCCAGCTCGAGCGAGGAGGTGGCGACGAGACCCCGGAGCCGGCCGTCCCGGAAGGCGCGTTCCGCCTCCTCGCGAACCTCCCGGGAGAGCGAGCCGTGGTGGACCGCCACCGCGAGGTCGGGTGCCAGGCGGTTGAGTCGCGCCGCGAGCCCTTCCGCGGTCGGGCGGGTGTTGACGAAGACGAGCGTGGTCCGGTAGGCCCGGATCTCCGCCTCGACCGCCCGAACGCCGCGAAGGAGCGGCGGGTCCGCCTTCAGCTCGAGGACGAGGGCGGGATCGAGAGGGGTTGGCGGTTCGTCCGCCTCACGTGCGACCAGCTCGAGGGTCCTGCGGGCGGACGCTGCCCGAACCTCGACCTTGCGGGGAGCGGGCGACAGGAACCGGGCGACCTCGTCCGGGTTGCCCACGGTCGCGGAGAGGCCGATCCTGCGTATCGAGCGGCCGGCCAGGGCATCGAGCCGCTCGAGGGTGATTCCGAGCTGCGCCCCGCGGTCGGACCCCACGAGTTCGTGGACCTCGTCCACGATGACGGTCCGCACGTTCGCGATCGCTCGGCGGAGGAGCTTCCCGACAAGGAGGATCTGGAGCGTCTCGGGGGTCGTCAGGAGAAGGTCGGGGGGCCGGCGGGACTGGGCGAGCCTCGCGGAGGACGGCGTGTCCCCGTGCCGGACCGCCGCCGTGAGGCCCACCTCCTCGACCAGCGAGACCAGACGATGCTCGAGGTCGCGGTTGAGCGCCCGCAGCGGAGTGATGTAGAGGATCGAGACCGGTGGGCTCGGGTCCTCGAGCCGTCGCGACAGGAGAGGCAGGAGCGCCGCTTCCGTCTTGCCGGTGCCCGTCGGGGAGAGGAGCAGCGCGTCCGCGTCGGTCTTCAGGACCGGCAGCGCGAGCCGCTGGATCTCGGTCAAATCGCGGAACCCGCGGCGACCGGCCGCCGCAGCGAGGCGGGGATCGATCCCCGGCAACGCTAGGGGAACGTCCGCGACCATGGGCGCCCCAGGACCCTGGAGGCGCGGAAAGGAGTGACGGGCGCCTACGCGCCGCTCGAGGGTTCGAGGTCCAACATCCGGAGGCCGTAGCTCTCGACCAGCGGCCGGCCGAACGTGCGGCCCGGGAAGGCGTCGATCACGACTTCCTGAAGCATCCCGACGGTCGCGCGGATCAGGTGACCCCCGACCAGTCGGTGGTCGGGTCCGGCAAGCGCGCTATGCAGGTGGAGGGACGGGTTGTCGTCCGCGACCGCGATCGTGCCGTGGAGCGCGACGACCTCGTGAGGAACGGTGAGGTCGAGGGGTCGGTACGACGAACCGTCCCAGTAGCCCAACGTCGCCCTGCGGAACATGCCGATCCCGAGGACGACCGCCGCGGCCCGAAGCTTCTCCCGAAGGGCGAATCCGGAGATCGTTTCGAACAGGTCCTGCCCATCGTCCAGGCGGAGCACGTACCGATCGCCCTCCCTCACGGCCTGCATCCCCTCCGTGAAACGGGGCGCCGCTAAGGGGGTTGCGCGCCGACTCGGAGAAAACGGTAAGGTGGGTCTCCCGCTGTTCCGAACGCACCCCCATGGATTCGACCCCTGCTCCGGCGCGAATGTCGGTTGGCGCGCTCGTCGACCGGATCCGAGCGCGAGGTCCCGCGCTCGTCGCCCTCTCGGGCGGCGTCGACTCATCCCTCGTCGCGTCGCTCGCCCACGAGGCGCTCGGGGGCCGAGCGATCGCGGCTACGGTGTCGAACGCCGCCCTGGCCCGGAGGGAGTCGGAGCGAGCGGCGCGGGTCGCCGGTTCGATAGGGATCAGGCACGTGGTCCTGTCCGCCGAGCCCCTCGACCGGCCCGAGTACCGTGCGAACGGCCCGGACCGATGCTTCTTCTGCCGCGTCGTGGAAAGCTCGGCCCTCCTCCGGTACGGGCTACGTCTCGGGGTCAGGCAGTACTTGGATGGGATCCATTGGGATGACCTCGCCGACGACCGGCCGGGTCTTCGAGCGGTCGACGCGGCGGGGTTCTCGCACCCGCTCCTCGAAGCCGGTTGGACGAAGCGTGACGTCCGGGAGAGCGCCCACGCGCGGGGCCTTCCGAACTGGGACCAGCCGTCCGACGCCTGCCTCGCCTCCCGGGTCGCCCGCGGCGAACCGATCGATGGTGCGCTCCTCACCCGTATCGAGACCGCGGAGGGGATCCTGTTGGAGATGGGATTCCGCCGGGTCCGGGTCCGAGCCCGCTCGGGGACGGCTCGGGTCGAGGTCGATCCGGGCGAGGTCGCCCGCCTCGTGGCCGAGCCTCTCGCGGGCGAGGTGACGGATCGGCTCCGGGCTCTCGGCTTCTCCTCCGTCACCCTCGACCCCAGCGGCTACGCCGGCACGCGCGAACCCCTCCCGGTCCTTCGATGAGCCTCTCGCGCGAGTCGCCGGCGCCTCCGCCCCCGCCCGCCCGGGCGCCCGGGCGTTTCGAGCTGGCGACCGACCTCGTGCCGCAGGGCGACCAGCCCGCCGCGATCGAGGGGATCGTCCGCCGGGTCGAGCGAGGGGAGAAGTTCGTCACCCTACTGGGCGTCACGGGGAGCGGCAAGACGTTCACGATGGCCCACGCCATCCAACGCCTCCAGCGCCCGACCCTCGTGGTGAGCCCGAACAAGACGCTCGCCGCGCAGCTCGTGAGCGAGTTCCGCGCCCTCTTTCCGACCAGCGCGGTCGAGTACTTCGTCAGCTACTACGACTACTACCAACCCGAGGCGTACGTCCCTCAGATCGACCTCTACATCGAGAAGGACGCGGCGATCAACGAGGAGATCGACCGGCTGCGGCACCGTGCGACCCAGGCGCTCCTCACCCGTCGGGACGTCCTCGTGGTCGCGTCCGTCAGCTGCATCTACGGCCTTGGCTCGCCGGAAGACTACCGAGCGTCGGTGGTGTCGGTCCGGGTCGGTCAAGAGATCGGACGCCAGACCCTTCTCGAGCAGCTCGTCCGAATGAAGTACTCGCGGAACGACGTCGAGCTGCGCCGGGGCCGGTTCCGCGTCCGCGGCGGCACGATCGACGTGATGGGGGCCGGGGAGGCCGTCCACCGCATCGTCCTCGAAGGAAAGACGGTCGGCGCGATCGCCGAACTCGACCCCGTGACCCACGAGGAGCGCCGAGAACTCTCCGAGCTCGCCATCTTCCCGGCCACCCACTTCCTCACGGTGGACGACAGGCTGAAGCGGATCCTCGGCGAGATCGAGAAGGAGCGGGACTCGCGCGTCGCCGAGCTCAAGGCCGAGGAGAAGATCGTGGAGGCCCAGCGGCTCAACGGGCGGGTCAACTACGACCTCGAGATGATCCGCGAGACCGGCTACTGTTCAGGGATCGAGAACTACTCCCGCTACTTTGCCGGGCGGAAACCCGGCGAACCTCCCTACACGCTCCTCGACTTCTTTCCGGAGGACCTCCTCGTCTTCATGGACGAGTCCCACGTCGGAGTGCCCCAGCTCCAGGGGATGTTCAAGGGCGATCGGAGCCGCAAGGACAACCTCGTCGAGTTCGGCTGGCGGCTTCCGTCGTGCCGCGACAATCGCCCCCTACGGTTCGAGGAGTTCCTCACCCACGTCCCCCAGGTGGTGTTCGTCTCGGCGACCCCGGGGCCGTACGAGCGACGGGTCTCGAAGGGGATCGTCGAGCAGATCATCCGGCCGACGGGCCTCGTCGACCCACCGGTCGAGGTACGGCCGTTGAAGGGGCACATCGCCGACCTCGTCTCCGAGCTCAAGGAGTGCATCGCGCGGGGCGATCGCGCGCTCGTGACCACGCTCACGAAGCGGACGAGCGAGGAGCTCACCCGGTACCTCACGAACCTCGGGTTGAAGGTCCGCTACCTCCACTCGGACGTCGAGACCCTGAAGCGCGTCGAGGTCCTTCGGGACCTGCGGTTGGGCCGGTTCGACGTTCTCGTCGGGATCAACCTCCTGAGGGAGGGGCTCGACCTTCCCGAGGTGAGCTTCGTCGCGATCCTGGACGCGGACAAGGAGGGCTACCTGAGGAGCGAGACGTCGATCGTGCAGACGGCCGGGCGGGCGAGCCGGAACCTGTCGGGCAGGGTCGTGCTGTACGCGGACCGCAGCACGGGGTCGATGCGTCGGGCGATCGCCGAGATGACCCGGCGTCGGGCCGCCCAGATCGAGTACAACGCGGCGCACGGGATCGTTCCCGAGACGATCCGAAAGGAAATTCGCTCGATTCTGGCCCCGGAAGAGGAGGCACCGTCCGGCGACGCCTCCGTGGAGGGGCTCGGGAAGAAGTGGAGGGAGCGGCTCCCGCTCCTCCTGGCCAACCTCGGAGAGGAGATGCGGCTCGCCGCCGAGCGCCTCGAGTTCGAGGAGGCCGCGCGGATCCGGGACCGGATCCACGAGATCCGCCGGCGGTCGGAGACCGCGCGGAGCGGACGCCGGGCCGGCACCGCCCCCGCGTGACGATCGGGCAGGATCGCCCGACGAGGATTTACGAGACCCCGATTCCCGTCGCCGATGGTGCGTCGGGCGTCCCCGGTGCTGGGAGGCGGGGGCCTGGATGCCCTGCGCCGAAGCGGCTCCGTGACCGAGATGCTCTTCCTCTACGAGTGCGCGACGCAGAACGTTCCACGGCTCAAGGTCGTTGCCGAGAGGCTCGGCCTCACGGTCCAGGCCGCCTCGCATCTCTACCGCGAGCTTGCTCGCCGTGGGTTCGTCGAGGTTCGCGATCGTCACTACCGTCTGACGGTACCGGGGGTGGCGGAGCTTCAGGGGACCCTCTCCGCCTTGGGAGAGGAGATCGGCCGCCGCCTCGAGCGCCTGCAGATCGTCCGGACGACCCTCGCCCTGGCCAAGCGGTCGATCCGCGTCGGCCAGGCCGTCGGGCTCGAGCTGGTCGGCGGGGTCCTCACGGCCACGCCCAACGGCCGGGGAGGATCCCGCGGACGGGCCGGGAACTCCGTGCGAGCGGGCGAACTCGTGGAGGTCCGGGAGCTCGAGGGCATCGTTCCGATCACCCCCGGTTCGATCGCGATATGGGTCGTGCCCCGGGGAAGCGTTGCCTCCGCGGCGGTCGTTCGCCAAGCCGCCTCGGTGCTCCGGCGAAGCGGCTCCCGCCTCCTCGTGGCCCAGGGGATCGAGGCGGTCCACCTTCTGGGCCGCGCGACGCGGGAACCCGTGACCCGCTTCGGGGCCGCGCCGGCGTGCCTCGAGGCCTCGCGACTCGGCGTCGACTGCCTCGTGTTCGTCGCGGAGGACGAGCTGCCCCGGTTCCTGGCACCGTTCAGCGGCCCGCGCCCCCTGCCGGTAACCGTCACCCGGCTCGGCTAGCCGGAGAACTCCGGTCCGGCGAACGTGGCTCGCCGCCAAACGACCTCCCACGTCCGGAACCGATCCGGATAGCGTGCGGCTAGCTCGCCTTCGCATCGCACGGACGGCCTCCCCAGCGGCCCGGGGCGCAGGTCCGAACGGCTACGCTTCCGACCGTGAACCGAGAAGGTCGAGCACCCGGTCGATCGTTCGAACTTCAACGGCTCCCCGCGTCAGGAGTTCGTTGCGGATCGCCGCCGCACGACCCCCCGTGAAGTCCCACGGTCCCGGACCGGGCTGCGCAAGGAAGACGAGCCTATCGGGGCGGGAGAACGCGAGGAGCTCCTCGAGGTTGGCAAGGTTCGTGGGGCCGACCGGGAACGCTCCGACCACCACGGCCGAGCTCTCCGAGAGGAACGCTCGGACCTCGGACCTTGTCTCCTCCGAGATGGGGGCGAACGGTACCTCGACCGCGGTCGGGATGCGTAGCTCCTCCGTCACCGCGGTATCGGAATCGAAGAGCGGCAAGGCCCCGGCGCTGACCGAGTAACCCGCATCGACCAGGCGCTGAAGCAGCTCGATTCCGGATCCTCCTCCGGCCATGACGTGGACCCGTGCGCGGAGGGAGGCGTCCGGAGGCTCGGAGACCTCCGGCACGACCGCGGTCCGCGGGATCAGGTACGGAAGGTGGCTCGTGCGGTCGTACTTTAGCTCGGACGCGACGCCCCAAACGTCCGACAGCAGTCGAGGGGAGAGCACCGCTCGAGGGGCACCGTCCGCCGCCACGCGGCCCCGGTGGAGGACGACGATCCGGTCGGCGAATCGTGCCGCAAGGTTGAGGTCGTGGAGCGCGAGGACGACGACGGAGCTTCGCTCGCGAGCGATCGACCTCACGCGTTCGAGCACGTCCAGCTGGTGCCCGATATCGAGGTGCGTGGTCGGCTCGTCCAGCAGCAGGATAGGGGCCTCCTGCGCGAGCACCCTCGCGAACCGTACCCTCTGTCGCTCCCCTCCACTGAGCTCCCAGACGCGTCGGTCGCCTAGGTCGTCGGATCCGGAGAGGCGAAGGGCGTTCTCGACCGCTCGTGCGTCCGTCGCGGAGGGCGGGGAGAACGGCGCGGCATGGGGGAACCTCCCATACCGCACGTAGTCGACGACCGGCAGGTTGTCGCCCGGCGGCTCCTCCTGGGGCATCCAGGCGACCCGGCGGGCGCGCTCTCGCAGGGAGAGTCGTTCGAGACCCGCGCCGTCCAGCGCGATCGACCCCTCGTCCGGCAGTTCCAGGCCGAGGGACACCCTCAGCAGGGTCGATTTCCCCGACCCGTTCGGGCCGGCCAGCGCCAGGACCTCGCCCGGGCGGGCCTCCATCGAAACGTCCCGGAGCGCCACCCGGTCGCCGTATCGCACGGTCACGCGCTCGAGGGCCAGGGACGATGCGCTCAGACCGCACCTCCGGGGGAGCGCCGCCCCGAGCGCCGGTAGAGAAGGTAGAGGAAGAAGACGGCACCGAAGAACGCCGTCGGGATCCCGACCGGGATCACGACCGAAGGGATGACCACCTGGGCTACGTCCCAGGCGACGACGAGGAAGGCGCCCCCCACAAGGGCAGAGAGGGCGATCACTCGGCGGTAGTCCACGCCGATCAGGCGGCGAACGACGTGGGGAGCGACCAGCCCGACGAATCCGATGATCCCCGCGAATGCCACCGCCGCGGCCGTGACGATCGTCGTGAGAAGGACGACCTGGCGCGTGAGCCGCCTAGGGTCGCTTCCGAGGCTCTGGGCGACGTCGGGCCCGAGCTGGAGCAGGTTGATCTCCTGCGCCCGGAGGACGAGAACGAGGCCGATGACCAGTACGACCGGAACCACGAGACCGTCGTTGGTCCATGTGGCGAACTCCAGCCCTCCGAGGAGCCAGAAGTTGACCGAGAGGTTCGCCACCGGGTTGTACAGCAGAAAGGTCGCAAGGACCGCGGCGGCGATCGCGTTGAGAGCCACCCCCGTGAGGAGGAGGGTCTGCGGGGAGCTGCGCCCGCTCCGCGCCGCCGCGTAGATTACCGCTCCCGGGACGAGCCCGCCCACGAAGGCGAAGAACGGAAGGACGAACGCGCGACCCGCCGGGTCGAAGCCGAACGTGTAGACCGACGACGCGCCCAGGGCCGCGCCGGCCGAAAGGCCGAGGAGGTACGGGTCCGCGAGCGGATTGCGAAACACTCCCTGCAGTCCCGCCCCGGAGAGTCCGAGCGCGGCCCCCGCGGCGAGAGCGAGGAGGAGATCCGGCAGGCGGGCGTCCCATACGACCTCGATCCAGAGCTGGCATTCGGCGGCGGAGGTCCCCGGGCACGGAGCTCCGTAGAGCCGGCCGCCGCTTAGCTGGTGGAGAACGATCGCGAGCGTCGACTCCCAAGGGAGAGGC
>Ga0187815_10000025_pt1 | contig 69555 bp, 69 predicted proteins | sample NC_S_5_FD_132962 | JGI IMG/M metagenome (GOLD analysis project Ga0187815, IMG submission 132962) | Wetland sediment microbial communities from Neuse River Estuary, North Carolina, USA - ASW-S_5 | ecosystem: Environmental > Aquatic > Freshwater > Wetlands > Sediment | place: USA: North Carolina... | reverse complement strand
GACTTCCATTCGCGGGCGATGTCGAGGAGCGAGCGGCCCCGCTTCCACTGACTGATCAGGCGGGGGACCTGCCGCTTCACGACGTAGAACCGCCGCGTCGCGTCGCGCGTCACCCGGTGCGTGTGGATGACGAACAGCAATTCCTCGTCCCGGTGCTCCTCGTGCGCGATCCGGTGGACGTCCTCGTACGTGACGAGAACGTCGAACAATCGCTGGTAGGTCGCGCGGTCCATGCGGTCGAAAGGCTCCCTGGTCGAATCGGCCGGGCGAGCGTTCGGCGCGTAAAACGTTGCGCGGGGCCCCGGCGCGGCCCGCTCTCGGACCCCGAGGTCACTCCCGCCAGTCGAGCCCGACCGTCCGGAGCCCGATCTTCGCGACCGGGGGGAGCCTTCGCTTGTGGCGGCTCGCATCGATCCGGGCGAGGATCGAGCGGACCTTCTCCCGAGGGAGTCCGGTCCGTTCGACGATCTCTTCCTCGGGACGTAGCTCCTCGGCCCCCCGGAGGACCCGGTCGATGTCGGCGTAGCTCGCTCCGAGCTCTCCTTCGTCCGTCTGTCCCTGCCAGAGGCCGGCGGTCGGCGCTCGCGCGAGGATCGGCTCCGGGAGCCCGAGCTCCTTCGCCAGCACCTTCACCTCCGTCTTGTAGAGGTCGCCGATCGGCAGGAGGTCGACCCCCCCGTCCCCGTACTTCGTGAAGTAGCCGAGGAGAAGCTCGGACTTGTTTCCCGCGCCGGCGACCAGTCGGTTCGTGCTGCGGGCAAAGGCGTAGAGGAGCGTCATCCGGATCCGGGCCTTGGTGTTGCCGAGAGCGACCCGGTCGTCCGACGCCGGGAGTGCGGCCCGGAACGCCGCGACGATCGGCTCGATCGACGCGGTCCGCGTCTCGATCCCGAGCGAGCGGCCGTACTCCTCGGTCTCCCGGACGAGCTCGGAGGCGTACCCGGCGTCCGGCAGCAGGATTCCGAGGACGTGCGCGGGCCCGAGGGCATCCCGCGCCAGCCGAGCGGTGAGGGCGCTGTCGATGCCTCCCGAGAGGCCGACGACAACCCCGTCCAGCCCCGGGGCCAGCGCGTGCGCCTCAAGGAACGTCCGGACGGTCGCGGCGGCATGTGCCGGGAGCCTGGGCGTGAGGTCGTTCACGCCTCGACCCCCAGGGGCGCGAACGTCCGCTCGGCCTCCCACGCGGCACGACACGAGCACTCGAGGCCGTCCAAGAGGTCGAACCGCTGCGAGAGCGACGCTTCCTCGATCGCCTTGAGGAACCGCGCATCGCACGCTCCGCAGTTGTGCGGGCCGCGGGCGACCCCGCCCGCCGTCGGGAACGATACGAGGCGCGCCTCACCCCGCACCGCCGCTCCGGCCCGGAGCGACTCGACCACCGACCAGAGCCACGGCGGGCGGTACCGTCCCCTACGGAACAGCCATTCGACGACCGTGCCGTTCTGGATGTGGACCGGGTTCACGGAGAGGGCGTCGAAATGGGACGACGCGTCCCGCGTCGAGCGCACGACGTCGTCGATCGCCTCGCCCTCCGTGAGGTAGGGGGGCTTCAGCAGAAGGTAGGCCTTGGCGCGGAGTCCGAGGGCGCGGACCCGGTCGCCCGCGGCCAGGTACTCGGAGGGAGCCGCGCTCTTGTGGACGAACCGCGAGAGCACCACCGGGTCGGTCGACTCGAGCCCGAGCGCGACCTCGACCTCCCCCGCGAACGCCTCCGTGAGGGGGGCGAGCGCGTCGGGGGTTGCGAACTCGGGAAGGGTCTCGAACAGGAGCCGCCGCGCCCGGCCGGAGAAAGCCCCAACGATCGCGCGCCGGCTCTCGGGGTCGACCTCGCGGTCGTCCAGGAAGCTCCCGGAGGTGTAGAACTTCACGTACGCTTCCCCGCGATACCGCGGGAGGACGCGGGCCAGTTGCTCGGCGAGCTCTTCGGGGGTCGCCGAGCGCCCGAGGGTGTCCTTCGAGTAGCCGCACATCGAGCATCCCTTGAGGTCGGCCCAGTAGCACCCCCGCGTCCGGAGGATCACGACGAACGCATCCACCCGCTCCGAACCGATCGCCTCGGGCTCGACCCACTGGTTCACGAACCGCCGTGCGGCGTCGGGCCCCGCGGGCTCCGGGCGACGGTCGCGGGCGACCGAACGGGCGAGCGATTCCACCCTCACACCTCCTCGAGCTCGATCGCGACCGTGTCCCCATCCTTCACGCGGAGCGCCTCCCGGAGGTTCTCGGCGGAGATGATCTCGACGACGTCCTTGTGGTGGGTGCGGTCCGGATGGATGAGGTGGCCGGGCCGCCCGCTCAAGCGGGCCGGGTAGCATGTCGCCCCGCCGAACGTCCGCCCGCTCGCCTGGAACCCATCGATCCGGACCCCGTTCCAGTCCGCGAGCAGCGACAGCTTGCGAAGCGCCTCCGTCCCTACCTTGACGTTGAGCGTGCCGGGGTACGGCGCGTAGCCGAGCCGTTCGGTGAACTGGACGACGTACCCGGGCTGGCTCAGGTAGTAACGCCCCTCGCCCAACCCCGAGGTCACCTCGCCCGAGACGGAGAGCTTCGCGGGCCCTTCGAAGATACGGCGGTAGCCGTGGAACTCGGCGCGGAGCACGTCCATCGCGGAGTGGGTTAGCTGGAGGCGCTGGCGCCGCTGGGCGAGGGAGCGGACGAGGAGCCCCTTGCGCTCGAGCGCGAGGAGGTAGCGGTCGGCGGCCTGCTGGCTGACCCCGACCCGGGCGCCCACCTCGCGGGAGGTGAGGACGACCGGCGTGTGGTCGGCCCCCGCCGTCGCGAGGAGCTTCAGCACGGCCAGCACCTCCCCCCGGGCACGGGGTCGTCCGAGCTCCGGGACGACAGGAACTGCGGGCACGGTCAGTGGGTCTTCGCGGGCGGCCCCTGGGGGGCGTGGAGCGTCACGACGTTCGACCCCCGGAGCACGACGCGCCCCAGGTGACGCGTGACCTCCGCCGTCGTCTCGTTCGCGTCCTCGAGGACGAGGTTCATGTGCTCGTCGATGCCCACGAGGCGCCCCGAGATCTGCCGCGAGTCCTTCAAGAGAAGGGTGACGCGCTGCTCGAGCACTCGCTCCATGAGCTGCGCGGGTCCTCCTCCGGACATGCGGCGCTCGACGGGGGTTGGCCGTTTAGCGTTTGCCCGGTCGGGAAGGGCAGGATAAAGAACACCGCCGGCTCGACGTTCGCGCGATGGCCGGCGGCTCCCGGATCTCGAAGGGCCTCGACGGAGTGCTCGTCGGGCGAACCGAGATCGCGTGGGTCGGGGGCGAAACCGGGGATCTGGTGTACCGGGGGTTCGACGTCCGTGACCTCGTTCCGGGCCTACCCTACGAGTCCGTCGTCCACCTTCTGCTCCACGGCGAGCCGCCCTCGGCCGACCCTTCCCCCGAGGTCGTGGAGGCGCTCCGCTCGGCGCGCAGCCTCCCGACCGCTCTCCTCCGTGGGGTCGACGCCCTGCCTACCGGTCTTCCACCGCTCGAGGCGCTTCGCACCTTGATCTCGCTCCTCGGCGACGGGAGCTACGGCTATCCCCCCCGGATCGAGGAGGGATACCGGCTGATCGCACGGACCCCCGTCCTGCTCGCACGCTACGTCCGGCGTTCGCGGGGCGAGGGCTGGGTCCCTCCTCCCGACGACGCTTCGCACGCCGAGAGCTACCTCTGGATGCTCCAAGGCCGCGCCCCCGACCCGAAGCGGGCCGCCGCGCTCGAAGGGTACCTCGACCTTCTCGCGGACCACGGGATGAACGCGTCCACGTTCGCGCTGCGGATCGCCATCTCGACGCACTCGGACCTCGTGAGCGCCGCGACCGGTGCCCTCGGGACGCTCAAGGGGCCGATCCACGGTGGCGCGCCGAGCCGGGTCTCCGAGATGCTGGACGCGATCGGGACGCCGGACCGCGCGGAATCGTGGGTTCGCGACCGGCTCGCCCGCCGGGAAGTCCTCTACGGGTTCGGACACCGCGCGTACAAGACGGACGACCCGAGGGGGATCGTCCTCCACCGGATCGCGCGCGAGGTCGCCGACCCCGCCCGCCTCGAGCTCGCCGAGGCGGTCGAGCGGGCGGCGCTCGCCGCGCTCCGGGAGTCCCGCCCCCAGGCTCGCCTCTACACGAACGTCGAGTACTACACCGCGCTGGTGCTCGAGGCGGTCGGGCTGCCTCGGGAGCTGTTCACCCCGACGTTCGCGGTCGCGCGGACCGCGGGATGGACGGCCCACGCCATCGAGCAGGCGTCGGACAACCGCCTCATCCGGCCCGACCTCGAGTACGTGGGTCCCCCGAAGGGGCGGCGCTGGCCCAGGCCCCTGCGCACGGCGTAGCGGCCGAGGCACCCTCGGACCGCTACGTCCCGCTCTTCTGGTCGCCGCTGCCGTCGTCGACGACCTTGAAATCGGCGTCGACCGGCCCGGGCCCCGGAGCTTCGGCCCCCGAGGAGGCCCCCTCGTCGCTCGCCGTGCCGGGGGTCGCTCCCGGCGGTGGGGTCGCCGACTGGTAGAGCTTCTGGGCGATCCCGTGGAGAGCACGGGTCAACTCGTCCGTCTTCGATCGAAGCTCGTCGACCGTGGCGTCCTTCTTCTGGACGACCTCCCGGACCGCCTTGACCTTCTCGCGGACGCTCTCCGCATCGGCCGGGTCGACCTTCTCCTTCGCGTCGGCAAGGACCCGCTCGGCCTCGTAGGCCAGCGACTCCGCCTGGTTCCGCGTCTGGATGAGGTCCGCCCGCTTTCGGTCCTCCTCGGCGAGGTTCTCCGCCTGCTTGACCATCCGCTGGACCTCGTCCTTCGACAGCTTGTTGGACGCGGTGATCGTGATCCCCTGCTTCCTACCGCTCGCGAGGTCCTTCGCAGAGACGTTCAGGATGCCGTTCGCGTCGATGTCGAAGCTCACCTCGATCTGGGGCACGCCGCGGGCCGCGGGCGGGATCCCGGTGAGCATGAAGCTCCCGAGCGCCACGTTGTCGGAGGCGATCGGCCGCTCGCCCTGACCGACCTTGATCTCCACGCTCGACTGGTTGTCCGCCGCGGTCGTGAAGATCTGGCTCTTGCGGGTCGGGATGGTCGTGTTCCTTTCGATGAGGTGCGTGAACACCCCACCGAGGGTCTCTACCCCAAGGGAGAGGGGGGTCACGTCGAGAAGGAGGACGTCCTTCACTTCGCCGGCGAGAACGCCGCCCTGGATCGCGGCGCCCAGGGCCACGCACTCCATCGGGTCGACGCCGCGCTCGATCGGTCGTCCGATCGCGGTCTCGAGGAACTTCTGAACGATCGGCATCCGCGTAGGGCCCCCGACCAGGACGACCCGGGCGATCTGGTCGGTCGAGATCTTGGCGTCCTTGATCGCTTGCTCGACCGGGTTCTTGCACCGGTCCACGATCGGGCGGACGAGCTCCTCGAGCTTCGCTCGGGTCAACGGGAGGGCGAGGTGCTTCGGGCCCTCTTGCGTCGCGGTGAGGAACGGGAGGTTGATCTGGGTCTCGACCGTAGACGAAAGCTCGATCTTCGCCTTCTCCGCCGCATCGCGGACCCGCTGCATCGCCATCTTGTCGGACCGGATGTTGACCCCCGACTCCTTCTGGAACTCGGAGGCGATCCACTCGGTCACGGCGTTGTCCATGTCGGTCCCACCCAGCTGGGTGTCCCCGCTGGTCGAGAGGACCTCGAAGACGCCGTCGCCGAAATCCATCAACGTGACGTCGAGGGTCCCTCCTCCCAGGTCGAAGACGAGGATCTTCTGGTTCTTCCCGGCCTTGTCGAGACCGTACGCAAGGGACGCCGCCGTGGGTTCGTTGATGATCCGAACGACGTCGAGGCCGGCGATGGCGCCGGCGTCCTTCGTCGCCTGACGCTGATTGTCGTTGAAGTAGGCGGGGACCGTGATGACGGCCTTCTCCACCTTCTCGCCAAGGAACGCCTCCGCGTCCCGCTTGATCTTCTGGAGAAGGAACGCCGAGAGCTGGGGTGGTGTGTACTGCTTGCCGTGGAGCGTGTACTTGTAGTCGGTCCCCATCTTGCGCTTGAACGCCGTGACGGTGCCTTCCGGATTGGAGATCGCCTGGCGGCGCGCCGGTTCCCCGACGATGAGCTGACCGTCCTTCGTGAACGCGACGTAGGATGGGAACGCCTTCCCCCCGCCGACGGTGGTTCCTTCCGCGCTGGGAATGATTACGGGGCGTCCACCCTCGAGGATGGCGGCCGCCGAGTTGCTCGTCCCGAGGTCGATTCCTAGGATCTTCGCCATCTGCTTCGATTCCTCCGTTCCACGGTAAGTCTTGAGGCTAAAGGACGCTGCCCCCGATAAGGTAAGATTGCACTGCTATAAAAAGACAGCATGTTGAAAGAGATCTGGTTTCAGGGCCCCGCCCCCGGCCCATAGTTGACTTCGCCGTCAACCGAACTTGACCAACTCGGGATGCCCTCGGGCCTCGGTGAGCCGCCGGGGGGGTTTCGCCGTCCGCGTAGGCCTAACCGCATGTTATGAGTTGCACCAAGAGTCGTTGGGGTCGATGGGCCCGGTTGACGGCCGTCCTAGCCATAGTCGGGTTGATGGTCGTGCCGTCAGCGGCGCTCGAACCGCAAACGAGTCCGGCGGGTTCGTTCGCTGATTCAACGCACTCCGGACATTCTACGGCTGGCAGGGACAGGGGAAACCAAACAGCCCTCCCCCCTCCGGTTGCTGGCGGACAATCGACGGGAGTGGGAGGGAATCCACTCTCCCCCGGTCCAACGAACGGCTCCGCGGGCACGGTGATTCGCACCCTCGTGCTCTGGAACAAGACGCTTGTTTCCGGGAACTTCCGAGCGGCGAACGGCCTCGGCCCGGACGCCATCGCCTACGACAGCGTCCAGCAGGACCTCTACGTAGCCGACGGTCGCTCGGCCAGCATCACGGTGGTGGACGCCTGGACAAGCGCGGTCGTCGGATCGATACCGGTCTACCCGAACCCGGGGGCCTTGGCCTACGACCCCGCCAACGGTTACCTCTACGTTGCCTACCCTGGCGGCAACAATCTAACGGTCATCAACGCCACGACGAACACGATTACCGGCTCAATCTTATTGGGGGGCGGCTTCTGCGACAGCCCGACCTGCCCAATCCCGGTCGCGCTGGCGTTCGACAGCGCGAACGGCGACCTCTACTTGGTAACCGGGTACGACGCGGTGATCGTCGTCAACACCACGAACGGTACGACAGCCGCTAGGCTCGAGGCTGGATCCGGTGCCGATGCCATCGCCTACGATAGCGGGAACGGTCTTCTTTACGTGGCCAACGGAGCGTCGGACAACCTTACGGTGTTCAACGCGACGGAGGACGCAGTCGTCGGAAACATTTCGGTCGGCGCCGATCCCCGCGGGGTCGCCTACGATAGTGCGAACCAGACGATCTATGTCGCCAACGTCGGGTCCGACGACGTCTCGGTGATCGACAGCCACTCGAACAACGTTACCGCGACGGTCCCGGTGGGAACGGGTCCGGTTGCGCTGACCTACGACGGCTCACTGGGTTACGTCTGGGTGGCCGACAACGGGTCGGACAACGTCACGGTCATCAATGCGACGACGAACCACGTGGTCGCCTCGGTACTGCTGTCGAGCAGCGGCCAGACCGGCCCGGTGGCGATCCTCTACGTCGGCGGCACTCAATCGGTCTACGTTGCCGACGCCGGCTTCGATACGCTCTCGACGATCTCCGGTCTCTATGCCGGCGGGGTCGCCTCGACGATACTGGGAGTCGCGCCCCAGGCCGTAGCGTACGACCCCGTCAGTGGGTACCTGTACGTTGCGTACAACGACTCAGAGAACGTCTCCCTGGTGAACCTCACGACCGACCAGTGGGTCGGCTCGGTCCCCGTCGGCCCCCGACCGGACGCCCTGCAGTTCGCCGACGGCTCAATGTTCGTCGCCAACGGCGGGTCGAACAATGTGACGGTGATCAACGGGACCACCAACCGTGTCGCTGGGTCGGTCACCGTGGGTGCAGGGCCTTGCGCGTTCGCCCTCGACCGGGTACACCACGACCTGTACGTGTCGGGAACGGGTTCAGCCAACGTCACCGTCATCGATACGTCGACGAGCACGGTGGCCACGTCGATACCGGTCGGAGCTGCCCACGCCCTGGCGTATGACAACGCCACCGAAGAGCTGTTCGCCGTCAACGACTCCGCGCAGCAAGTGTCGATCGTCAACACCACGAACGACCAGTTCGTCGGGTCCTTCGGCATCCCGTCGTTATGGTCGTGGGGCGAGGAAGTGGCCGTGTACAATGCCGTGAACGGCCTCCTCTACGTCACCGGTCCCACGGTGCCAGACGTCGCCGTAGTCAAGGTCACGAACGGGAGTGAGAGCTTCGTCTCGCTCGTGCCGGTAGGCTCCCAGCCGGATGCCCTAGCGATCGACGACCATGGGTCGGTCTACGTCGCCAACGAGGGCTCGGGGAACCTCTCCATTATCTCGGGGGCTTCCAACGGGGTCGTCGGATCTGTCGCCGTCGGCGAGGGGCCGGTAGCGGTAGGTCTCGCGAACGAGTCGAAAAGCCCGTACGTATACGTTGCCAATCACCAGTCCGGGTCACTCTCGGTGGTTCTGCCCGAGCAAGGTTACCCGGTGACGTTCGACCAGTCGGGACTGCCCTCGGTCGATTCGTGGTCGGTCGCCCTGGACGACTCGAGGCAGACCACGGGCGCGAGCTCTTCGATAACGTTCGTCGAACCGAACGGCACGTTCGCCTTCCGCATCCCCGGTGTACCAGGATACCTTCCAAGCCCGGCCACCGGAACGGTTACGGTGAGCGGAGGTCCCGTCGTCGTATCGATTCGTTTCATGCCGCCCGAGTTCAACGTGACGTTCGTGGAACAGGGGTTGCCGACCGGCACGCTCTGGTTTGCCAACGTCACGGGCCAGACGCCCCAGAACTCGACGGGGACCGCGGTGACTACGTGGTTGCCGAACGGGACCTACACCTTCACTCTCGGCTCGGCCGCTCCAGGGTACTTCGCCCCCGGGGGATCGTTCCAGGTGACCGGCGCCTCGGTCGTACTGCACGTAACGTTCAGTTCGGTCCGATACTCCGTCAGCTTCACGGAATCCGGCCTGCCGACCGGGGACGCTTGGTATCTGAACATCACGGGCGGACCGACGCTGAGCTCCACTTCGGCCAGCGTCGCGACGCCGCTGCCGAACGGCAGTTACTCCTACGTTGTCGGGTCCGCGGACAGGCGCTATGCGGCACCCGCCGGGCTATTCGCGGTCCACGGGGCGAACATGACAGTGCCAGTCGTGTTCCACCTGGTCACCTACTCGCTGGAGTTTGACGAGCTGGGACTTCCTGCCGGTGCCCTCTGGTTTGTGAACCTCACCGGCCAGCCGTCGTTGAGCTCGACGAGTTCGACGATCACGACCGAACTGCCGAACGGTACCTACACGTACAAGGTCGCGACGGTCCACAAGGAACTCTCGGCGCCCGGCGGGTCGCTCACGGTGGCGGGGGCGGCGGTCGGGATCATCAGCGTCGTGTTCAACTGGGTCAGGTACGCCGTGACGTTCACGGAGTCGGGGCTCGGGGTGGGGGTGCAATGGTTCCTGAACATCTCGGGCGGGTTCAACCTGACCTCATCCACCCCTTCGATAGGGATAGACCTCATCAACGGTACCTACAGCTACTGGGTAGGTTGTGCTTATCGAGACTACGCCGCCGCGGGCGGACTGTTCACGGTCAACGGCACGGCCCTCAACGTCAGCGTGACTTTCCATCTCGTGACGTACGTCGTGGAGTTTGGCGAATCGGGCCTCCCGTCGGGAACGCGGTGGTACGTGAACATCACGGGCGCGCCTTCACTGAGCTCGCAGAACACCACGATCACAACAGCTCTGCCGAACGGGACTTTCGAGTACTCGGTGGCAACGCCGGCGAAGCAGTACGCCGCACCGAGCAACGCGTTCACGGTGGCGGGGGCGGCGCTGTGGGTTCCGGTGACGTTCCGGCTTGTGGTCTACGCCGTGACGTTCATCGAGACCGGGCTGAGCCCGGGGACCCTGTGGTCGATCGTGGTTGCCGGAGTTGTGCAGAACACTTCGGGGACGACTCTCGTGTTCCCTGAGGCGAACGGCACGTACTCGTTCACGGTGCCGTGGGTGACCGGCTATTCCATGAGCCCTGTCAACGGGTCCGTCACGGTCGACGCCAATCCCGTCTGGGAGCAGATCACTTACTCGGTTCGCACCTTTGAGGTGGTCTTTGATGCGGCGGGTCATCCTTTGGATACCGCTTGGTCGGTAACCCTGAACGGGACCACGCGAAGCTCTTCCGACTATGCGATCGCGTTTACGGAACCTAATGGAACCTACCCGTTCTCGATAACGGGGATCACCGGATACACCGTGAGTCCCAAGTCTGGGACGGTAACGGTGGCCGGGGAAAACGTCCAGCTGGCCCTCCGTTTCACTGTTGTCACTTACGGCGTCACGTTCGCTGAGTCCGGACTACCCAGCGGAACTTCGTGGGGAGTCTCCTACTCCGGTTCGTCGGATTTTCTCTGCACATACTATAGCGACTGCGCAGAGAGTACGAACAATTCGTCGCTTTCGTTCCATGCCTTCAACGGTACGTGGGAGTTCAAGGTGTGGGATGTCCCGTCCAACTACTTTGCCAGCCCGTTCGATGATGTACTGACGGTCGCCGCTTCGAACGTAAGCGTGCCCATTCGATTCACGCAGATGGCCCCGGGAGCGCTTCCGTTCTATGTCTCGGAACTGGGACTCCCGTTGGGGACGGGCTGGTGGGTGGTCCTCAACGGTACGCGCGAGAGTACCAACGGTTCGGCCCTCATGTTCGCGTTGGCGAGTGGACCGCACGCGTTCACCGCGGGGACCTCCGCCCCGTCCAATCTGCTGCCGTTTCCGGCAGCTGGGTCGATCACCGTCTACGTGAGGACCTGGTTGAACAACGCCTCGATTCTCTTTGCGGCGGCGTACCCGGTGACGTTCGACGAGACCGGCTTGGCCGCGGGTTCCGGGTGGTTCTTGACGGTTTGGGTCGAGCCCGGATTCACGCTGAGCTACCCGTTAGTGCTGGCCTCGACCTCGGATTCCGTTACCGCGAACTTACCCAACGGGACATACCAGATCATCCCGGGATACGCCATCGGTTATCGACTGGCGACCAACATCGGGTGGGTGACCGTATCTGGGGCGGGCGTGAGTGTATCGATGGCCTTCGTTCCGTTTACGTATCCTGTGGACTTCTGGCGTTATGGGCTTCCGTACGAGTACAACTGGGCGGTGAGCGTTGTTGGTCTTCCGTGCCAACCGGCTTGGTCTTGTCCGGGCTCGTCAGTTTCGCTCAACCTATCGAGCGCCACGCCCGGCGCAGGGGTCCCCGGTGCAGGGGTCCTCCTCACCGCCTCGCTACCCAACGGCACCTATCGCCTTAGCGCAACGGTTCTAGGGGAGGGCGACGCTCAGAACTACTACCCCTCGTATCCCAACGGGACTACGTTCGTGGTGGACGGTTCGACTACTCCCGGCATCTACCAAAATGCTGTTCGTTTTTCCGAAGCTACCTACCCCGTGACCTTCCAAGTCTCCGGATTCCAGTTCAAAGGGTCGGACTGGGTGCTGAGCCTTTGGGTCCACACTTGGGCTTGTTCGTGGTACACTGAGAAGTGCGTATCCTCGTGGTCCAATAGGTCCGCGGCCGCGGAAGGGTCCGTCAATGCGAGTAGCGTCTTCTATTTCGCGAATACTACGCTCAGCGACACGGTCGTATGGGCTGTTGCGGCTGGGCCAGGCGAAGTCGCCACGCCCGGTTCCGGGTCGCTCTGGATAGATGGGACCGACCCGGGCTGGTCGGTGACGGTCTCGATTAATTTCGGTCCGCGCCTGCTCGGATACCTACCACTCCTTTCCGAGTACAAGGGGGAATTCCTCGCCGGCATACCGTTGTGGGATGGGGTCTACCTTCTCTCCCACACTACGTACGGCAATGCGACGGCGGTCTCCGGCTCCGTGGACGGGACGCCGGTCTACTTCCGAAACACGACCAGGACGGAACCCATGGGCCCGTTCGTTCCCCTACCTAACGGGAAGTGGGAGGCGTACGTGAACACGAGCACGTTGAATCCCGGTGCCGTTCTCCAGGTCAACGCGACCTACGCGGACGGAGGGTACGCCCTCGCCTCGTACCCGTTCACGATCGTCCAGGCCCCCCCGTGGGTCGCCTCGATCGAGGCGATGGGCCATACGTACGTCCAGAATACCTGCTGGCTTCTCCATTGCCAGCCCTGGAACAACACCTACTTCGCGACGACCTACGTCGACATGGAGGCATTCCGGTCTAACTTCTGCTTCAACGTCGATCTACCATCGTGGGCGGGAGGCGGGGAGTACTGCCTCCTCCCCGACTTCAACCTGACCTTCGTGTTCGATTACGACGGAACCGTGCACCTGAGCGGTCAGTTCCAAAGCCAAAGCATGCAGGTCACGGTAGCCTCGCTCGCCTTCGGTCTCCAGGCCTCGGTCTCCGCCACGGGGAGCATCTCGACGAGTGGCGGCACTGTCGTCTGGGGTTCGGGAAGCCTCACGCTCGATCTCAGCGGCTCGGTATCTGAAACCGTACCCATCGCTGGGTACGACTTCCCCCTCATCGGAAGGGTGGGGCTCTCGGCAACGGTCGGTGTCGGGGCTTCGTATGCGGCGACCCTGATTCTCAATCCCACCACGGACCCCGCCCATGGCATCGAACCGGGACTCTTGCTGGCCGTCACCAACGTGGTCAGCGTGATGGCGATAAGCGTCTCCGTCTATCTGGACCTGAGCATCGGGTTCGGAACGGGGTTGTCGGGCGGAGGGAGCCTGACCGTCAAGCTGGCCTGGGAGAGCTCCCCAGCGGGCGTCGTCGGAATCCAGGTCTTGGGCTCGGCCTCAGTCGTGCTGTCGGTGCTCGGCGCCAGTACCACGATCGCGAGCACAGGATCCGGTGTTATCTACAACTGGGGGACGATGCCGGCGACCCCGGCCCTCGCCGACCCTGAGACGAGCGACCTCGCGGCCGGACCATCCCCGCCGGCGTACCCTAACTGGTCGATCACTCCGCGATACTACAACACGACCAACTACGACCGGGTCGATTGGACCCCGGGCGCCGAATCCGGGGTCGCGGTCGAAGACGTCTATCCCACCCCAAGCGTTTCGCTATCAGGCGGGGACTCGGGCGCTCTGGCGCTCTACACCTCGGACAATGTTTCCCGCCCACAGCCCGACGGCCTCTCCCTCGAGGCCCTCGCGTTCAACTCCTCGTCTCGATCTCTCGGCCGCGTCGTGATACCGGTTCCGAACGGGGAGCTCGCTGCCGACCCGAGGGCGGTGAGCCTTTCCAACGGTTCCTACGCGGTCGTCTGGAACGCGGTCCCGTTCACCGAGATGAACGCATCCAATCCTCTCTCGATCCATCGCTCTGTCCTGCAGCTGGCGTACTACGCGCCTACCACCGCCACCTGGAGCAAGGTGACCAATGTCACGGACTCAGGATTCTCTCAATCGTACTCGCTCGATGCTTCTTCCGGGGCGGTTCGAATCTTGGACCTCGTGGGCTCGAGCCCCATGGGCGGTCTGCAGCACCTCGTCGAACTCCGCCCGAACGGGACGGTCCTCGAAGAGGTGGCGGTGTACGACGCGGCTCAGATCTCCTCCTGGCGGGCGGCCACCAATCTCGCCGTCGTCCGGCTCGCCAGCGGCTCGTTCACGCTGGTGAACCTGACCTCGAGCTCGCTCCTTTCGGTCGACTGGGGGCTCGGGGGTGACCCTTCGGAGGTGTCGTTCGTCCAGGGGTCTTCCGATCTGCTTCAGGCGCTGTTCCCGGGCGCCACCGCTTCGACCTTGGAGGTCTTCAACGTCACTAACTGGAGCGTGGACGGCAGGTACGCCCTCCCGAGCAACGCGAGCGACGCCGCCGTCGTGCTCCACCGCGGGGAACTGTTCGCCCCAATCGCCGAGCCGGCTGGCATCTCGATGTACCTCTTGACCGGCACCAGCGCCGATCTGCTCGCAACGAGGGCCGTGTCCAACGTGACCTCGATCTCCGTAGCCGCGTCGGGTTCCGATCTCGTCGTCGTGGGCGAAGCATCGTACGGCACCCTCGATCACCCTCTGGTCAACCTGACCCTCGCGGAGTTCCCCCTAGCCACTCAGAAGGTGACGGTCACGGAGAGTGGTCTGCCGAACGGATCGGCGTGGTCGCTCAAGGTCTCGGGTGGAAGTTCCTTCTCCTCGAATGCGACCAACATCACCTTCCAAGCCCTCAACGGGACGTACAACTTTACGGCCTCCGCCCTCAACACCTCGTACGGTTCCCCCGCGGGATCGTTCTCAGTGAACGGGACGCCGGTCGCGGTTCCTGTGGTCTTTAGGGCCGTGCTCGCTGCCCCCGAGGCAACCGTCAACCCGGTCGACGAAGGCCAGGCGACGACCCTATCGGCCCTGGCAAGCGGTGGCTCGGATAGCTACCCGAAGTACACGTGGACCGGATTGCCGCCGGGATGCGGCCCGCCCGGGAACGTGCCGACTTTCACCTGCACGCCGGCCGTCGGTGCCGCCTCACCGTGGCCCTACACGGTTGTGCTCGCGGTCACGGACTCGAACGGAGCTCAGGTGACGGAGATCATCTACCTCACCGTAGACCCTGCGCTGGGCGCCGGAACGCTGTCGGCGACGCCGAGCCCGGTCGATGTCGGGCAGTCCACAACGATCGCGACGGCCGGTGCATCGGGAGGGTCGGGTACCGGCACCTATCAGTACGCCTGGACCGGGCTGCCGGAGGGCTGCAGCGGGACGACGGCATCGTTCTCGTGCACGCCGGGGGCCGGGACGGCCGGAACCTACTCTCTCAATCTGACGGTCACCGACGGGAATGGCAACACCGCCACGACAGCATTCACGTTGACGGTGAACGGGGCGTTGACGGTCTCTGCGTCGGCGAGTCCGAACGCCGTGGACGTGGGGCAAGCGACGACGCTCTCGGCGGGGACGAGCGGAGGGTCGGGGACGTACCTGAGTTACGTGTGGAGCGGGAGCGCGCCTCCGGGGTGTACGCTGCCCGGGGGTACGACGACGAGCTCGTTCGGCTGCACGCCGGGGAACGGTAGCCAGGGGAGCTACACGATCACGGTCCAGGTGACCGATTCGAACGGCAACACGGTGTCGAATTCGTTCACGCTGACGGTGAACCCGGTGCTGAGCGCAGGGGCCGCGTCCGCGAGTCACGACCCGGTCGATGTCGGGCAAGCCACCACGCTCGCGACGAGCGGTGCCTCGGGCGGTGGCGGAGGCTACACGTATGCATGGTCGGGGTTGCCGGACGGGTGCAACAGCACGGCGACGTCGTTCAGCTGCACCCCGACGTCGAGCTCGGAAAGCCCGTACACAGTGACGTTGACCGTGACGGACGCCAACGGGATCACGGCGACGGCGTCGTTCAACCTCACGGTGGACTCCGCACTGAGCGCGGGGACCGTCTCGGCGACTCACAACCCCGTGGATGTCGGGCAGGCGACGACGGTCTCGGCGGTACCGAGCGGAGGGTCGGGGACGTACCCGAGCTACGTCTGGAGCGGGAGCGTGCCTCTGGGGTGCACGCTTCCGAGCGGGAGCGGACCGGGCACGTTCAGCTGCACACCGGGGGCCGGGAGCCAGGCAACGTACGTGGTGACGGTGACCGTGATGGACTCGAACGGGAACGTGGTGGCGGGTTCGTTCACGTTGACCGTCGACCGCGCGCTGAGCGCGGGTGCCGTCACGGCGACCACGAATCCGGTCGACACGGGGCGGGCCACGACCATCTCTACGTCGGGAGCAGAAGGCGGCTCTGGCACCGGAACCTACGAATACGCCTGGACGGGGCTGCCGGCCGGATGCGCGGGTACGACGGCATCGTTCGGTTGCACGCCATCCGTGGCGGGTACGTATGCCGTCAAGCTCACGGTGACGGACGCCAACGGCTACGCGGCCACCGGGCGGTTCGCGCTGACCGTACTGGCGCAGGTGTCGTTCGCGGAGACGGGGCTACCTTCGGGGACAACGTGGTCCGTGAACGTCACGGACGAACCGCCGACGAGCTCGTCCACTTCGACGCTTGAGGTATCGGTCCCGAACGGAACCTACGCGTTCACCGTCGCCCTCGTGCTCGAACACTGGGCACCGACGCCCGGCTCGAGCAGTGTGCTCGTTTCCGGATCGGCCACGTCGGTGTCTGTAACGTTCACCTTTACCTACGCCGTGACGTTCCTCGAACCGCAGGGGACGCCGAGCGGCTCCAGCTGGTCGGTAACGCTCAGCGGTGCGGAGACTCTCCCTCTCATCTTCATTCCCGCGGGCACGGTAACACGAGCCACCACCGGTTCCACGATCGAGCTGTACGAGCCGAACGGGACGTACTCGTACTGGGTCCTGATCGGGGGGCAGTCGACGTACAACGGAACTGGGACGGTGAGGGTCCAAGGCGGCTCGGTAACGGTGACCCCTGCGGCCCTGTCGGGTCCCTCCACGTTCCCCTATCTCCTGTACGGTGCGATCGGAGGGGGAGTTGCGGTTGTGATCGTCGGGCTCGTGCTCTTCTTGCGCCGGCGGAAGCCGCTGCCTACCGGGACGCCCTCGGGCGGGGTCGATCCCGGCGGTGCAGGGGGGGCGACCGAAGCTTCCAGTGCGACCCAGGTCCCAACCCACGGAGGGTCTCCTCCCTGAGGGTCGAGCGAGGGCAGAGGGGTCAACCCAAGGTCCGATCGCCCCACGGTCCGCGGCCGCCGGGCCGTCGAGTGCGTCTCGACGCGCCGAACCGGTAGGGCGCCGTGAAGGAACGGGGGCGATGGGCGTCGCGGGGAATATAGGTCCGTTCGCGGTGGTGGCGATGTGCCGTTGTCCTTCGTTTCCCGTCAGTTTCTGACCGCGGCGCTCGTTCATCTCGGCGCCGTCGGCGTGCTGCTGTTGATGGGCCCCGGCGCGGGGGCGTTCACGCTTCGATGGGACTTCCTCGTCTGGCTTCTCCTCGTCGGTTTCGTCGGGTTCACTACCGCCGGGCTCGCCCTCCACCTCTTTCCCACCCTTTCACGGCGCCCCCAGCCGCGTCGTTGGGTCGCTCAGGCGGCGTTCCTCCTCGCCGAGGGGGGCCTCTTCCTCGGAGCGGCCGGACTCTCGGAAACGACTTCGTTTCGGTTTCCGGGCTGGGTCTTCCCTCTCGGAGGGCTGCTCTTCCTTTGCGGCGAGGCTTCGGTAATGGCCCTCTTCGCGAGCGAACTCCTCGAGCCTCGCCTCACGACTCCGGGCCCCGAGACCCGGCCGGGCGATGCCGTGACGGTGCCCCTCTTTGTCGCGTCGTGGGCGTCGGCCGTGGGTTCGGGGGGGTTGTTCATCCTTTCCGGGCTCGCCGGCGGGCCCGGGTTCGGCTGGTGGCTCGCCGCAGTGCACCTGTTCGTCCTTGGGCACGTGACCCTCCTCATCACCGCGGTCGTCCTCCGTCTCGTACCCCGTTCGCTCGACGCCGATCTTTCGCACCCGGTGGTCTACCTTCTTACCGGCCTCGCGATCGCGGGCGCGCTGCTCGTTCCGTTCGGGATGCTCAGCCTTCCGCCATCCCAGGCCCCCGACCTCGTCTACTTCGCGGCGCCCGAGGCGGCGTTCGCGGTCCTCCTCGTCTTCCTGCTCGCCTTTCTCGGGGGCCGCAGCCGCACGCTTAGGAAGGAGTTCGGCCTCCAGCTCATGAGCGCAGCCTGGCTCCTCCTCGGAGGAGGCCTCGGACTCTGGATGGTCTCCGATTCGAGCTATTCGTACGTCGTCACACACGCCGTGATCAACGTCCTCGGGTTCGTCGGGCTGATGATCCTCGTCGAGTGGTTCGGGATGATCGCACCGTTTCAGCGCATTTCCCATACTTGGACCCGGCGCATGCTCGGGGTCCTTTCCGGCGCGTGGATCCTCGGGGTCGTCGCGGCCGCGACCGCGGGAGGTTGGGGCCCTTCCGGACCGGAGTGGGTGACGTCGATCGCCGGCGCCCTCGTCCTGGGCGTCGCCGTGACCTGGGGCGCGGGGACGTTGCCGGTCCTCTTCCCAACCTTGAATCCGTTGCCGGGACTCACAGGCAGCGAGATTGGAGTTCTCCGGGAGCGCTGGCGGAATCGATGAGCGAAGGCACGGGGCCTCCGTCGCGAGCGCTGGCCGGCGACCATGACGAACTCGACCGGTGGCTCGAGGAGTTCCGGGCGATCCCCCCTTCGGAGAACGATCGACGGTGCGAGCTCTTCGATCGATTCGCGACCGACCTGCGCCGCCACATCGCCGTCGAGGAACGGCTTCTCTTCCCTCGATTCGGCGAGGGAGACGTCTCCCGCCGCCGACTGGTCGACCGGATGCTCGACGAGCACCGACGGATCGAGGAGGCGTTGCAACGGATCTCCCGCCGGTTGGACGAGGGTCCCGCGTCGACCGAAGACCTTGAGCTCGAGCTGCTCAACGTGCTTTGGCCCCACAACGTTCTCGAGGAGGAGTCGGTGTACCCGTGGTTTGATACGCATCTCTCGAGGGAGCAGGCACGGGAAGTGATCCAAGAACTCAAGACCCCCACGCCGGCCCGCAACGAGCCGTAGCCTTTGGCCCAGGACCGGCGGCCGGCCTCGCCGTCGTGGGTCGTTCGTTCGGATGTTGAGTCGGGCGAATCCGCTCCCTTGGAGAAGGTCCTTTCCGTCTTTCCGCCGGTCACCTCTTTAGTCTCGAACGGGGTCCGAGGGAACGATGCCCCGGCCGAACGGAGGTGGCCCGAGGGGGGACCTCCCCCCGAGGTCGATTCGGAGGAACCCGACCCCCGTTCGCGCCAATCGCCCGCGCCCGATGACCTGCCGCATGAAGGTTACGCTTCCCCCGACGACGTGGCTCTATTCCCTCACGGTGGCTCACCCGGACCTCCGACTCGAGGTGATGGATCGGCTGCTTCTGACCGACCGACTCATGCTGACCGAGGCGCGACTCAACGGGCCGGGTTTTCTCGACTTGGCGCGAGAAGTCGAGCGGTTCCCTACCGTGGAGCAGGTAGAGATCGTCGAAGAAGACGAGTCCGGTGGGCTCGTCCGAGTCACACACCGATCGCCTCACTTCATGAGGCTCTTCCGCGAGCTACGGGTCCTACGCCGGTTCCCGTTCTGGGTAGGTAACGGCGTCGCCACGTGGGTCGTGGTCGGCTCAGGACCCAAGCTTCGCGAGCTCCTCCGGGGTCTATCGCAAGCGGTCCCCCAAGTGCGCGTCGAAGCGATCCAGCGCTCGGATACCGGATCGAAGCGCTCGCTCCTCACTCCACGGGAGGGCGAGCTCTTCCGCAGGGCGATGAGCGAAGGCTACTTCGACGTCCCCCGGAGGGTCTCGCTGACGGAGTTGGCCAGGAGAGCGAATCTCGCCAAGTCCACGCTGTCCCGAACCCTCGCCGTCGTGGAACAAAAGCTTCTCAGCGAATCCGGCGAAACGCTGTCGGATCCGGCACCCATCCCTGATCCACCGGAACCGGTTCGCTAGTTCGGCTAAGTCCCGACGCGAGTAGACGAGTTGGCGGGGAAGCATGAGCCGACTGATACGCCACGACGCACAGGGTCCTGCGCTCATCGCGGTCGGGGAGAACACGGTAGCGGTTTGCCAGTGCGGTCTCAGCAGGAACAAACCGTTCTGCGACGGGAGCCATACCCGCACTCGAGATGAGAAACCGGGCGAAACCTACGCTTACGACGCCCAAGGGCATCGCGTGATCCTGGAGAACCTCTTTCCGACCATCGCGAAGAAGGTCGAGGTTCCGGCACGGTAGGACCTCTCCCAGGGGCTTCCGGAAAGGAGGGCTGGATCGTTGGAGGACGACCGCGGAACTCCGGTGATCGTCTTCGACGCCGGGAGCGTCCTGACGCCCTGGGCACGCCAGCAAGTTCCGGTCTGCCTGATCCGGGAGAAGGAGCGTTCAGTGAACGCCGCTCCCCGAGGGTGCCCCTCGCTTGCGAGGCGGAGTCCACGCGTGTCCCCTCCGGGGTGGCGGTCCCGATGAGCATCCGGACGAAGCGGGTCTACGAACCTCTCTCGAAGGCGGATGGGCGACGCTACCTGATCGACCGCCTGTGGCCGCGCGGCGTAGGAAGGGCGGACCTCCGCTTCGACGCATGGTTCAAGGAGATCGCCCCTTCCCCGGAACTCCGGACTTGGTTCGGCCACGATACGACAAAGTACCCCGCTTTCCGCCGGCGTTACCGGGCAGAGCTCGAGAAGCACCCAGACCTCCTCGACCGATTCGTGCGAGAGGCGCGCTCCGGGACCGTCACGCTCCTCTTTGCCGCCCGCGACATCGAGCATTGCAATGCCTCCGTCCTACGCGATCTCATTGAGGAACGGCTCCGGGTGTGAATGAGCGGGAAGGCGCTCGGTCGGAGACGCAGTGGAGGGCCGCTACGGCCCCGGTCCGGGGGCTCCGCACCTCGAGCGAGACGCGTGGCGCGCGGCGCCTTCCGAACGGGGTTCGGGTCTACGGCAGCCACTAGGGGATGACGATGAAAGGCTCCGAAGGAAATCGGATTGAAGCGTGGGTCCGACGGACGCTGAAGGCGTTGGCGACCGAGTACTTCCCGGGCCGTACCGCCCAGCTCGAGGGGATCGTGCGTGGACTCGCGGCTCGCCACGAGGCGATCTGGAGATCCCAACGGGCCGGATCGTATCGACCCACGGAATCGATGTATGCACTGGCGCTCCGGTGGGAGCTCGACCATCGGGGTCCGATATGCTCCGTGTGCAAGGCGGAGCTGGACGCATCCAGGCGCTTCGCACCTGGCCCCACGACGGGGCCTCATCTCAGCCTCACCTTCCGGCGGGACCCTTCCGCTGGGGGACTGAACGTCCCTCAGAACCTCGCCCTCTGCCACGAGGGTTGCGCGCCCAGCTTTCCGAGGTGAGGACCCACGGAGGTCAAGGTCCAGGTCGAGAAGTGCACGGGCTGCCGACACTGCTTCGATGTCTGCCCGGTGAACGTCTTCGTAATGCACCCGCGCGACGAGTTCCCGCAGGTCGTCGACGACCCCGAGGTCGCGGCGAAATTCCAGTTCCGATCCGAGAAGTCCGTCGCCGAGCACGGTCCCGACTGCATCCTCTGCAACGCCTGCCTGACGGAGTGCGAGGGCTCGTGCATCACAATCTGGGACGACGAAGAGAAGACCTACCAATCGACCTACAAGTGAACGAGTACCCTACGGTCCGTTGACCCGAGTCCAGCCGGTCGTTTTGACGACCCCAGGGGACCCGCGTGCCGACCGAACCCGTTCGCTCATCGCTTGATGAACGCGCGCGGGATGAGTCCGGCGGGAGGGCGACGTATCATGTGCGACACCTGCGGTTGCCAGGAAAACAAGAAGAAGAAGGAATAGCGATTCGGACGGGCGATCCGCTGAAGGCGATCGTATTGGCCGAAGCCCTCGCCATCGTGGAGAAGAAGCTCGTCGAGACGTGGCCCCCGGGTACCTGAGCTCATCTTCGCTCCCGTTCCTTCGGCCACGGGCCGAACCGGTTCGGAGAACCGGTAAGTCGCTCTAAGCCATGTCCGGAATCGTGGAGCCACCGCGCAAGAGGGATTTCGTCCTCGAATCGAACCGGGTCGTCGCACCGTCGGTTCATGTCCTGACCTTCCGCACCGCTCCGGAGGAGACCTTTTCGTTCGCCCCGGGGCAGTACGTCACCTTCTACCTATCGCGGGCCGGAAAACAGATCACCCGGTCGTACTCGTTCTTCTCGACGGCCGGAACCGTCGGGAGCTTCGACCTCCTCATCAAGCAGGTTCCCGACGGTTACGGATCGACGTTCCTCTGCGGCCTCGCTCCGGCGTCCGCTCCGAAGCTCAAGGGCCTGGCCCCTCTCGGACGGTTCCTCCTGAGGGCCCCGGAGGGCCGGAACGTCGTCCTCGTGGCCACCGGAACCGGACTCGCCCCCTTCCTGCCGATGCTCGACGACCTTCGAACCCGCTTCTCCCAGACCCCGACCTCGCTCGTCTTCGGCGAGCGGTTCCGCGAGGACCTGTTCTGCTTCGAAGAATTGCGCCGGCTGGAGCAGGCCTGGCCGGCGTTCCACTTCCTGCCGATCCTCTCGCATCCGCCCGACGATGCGGACTGGCACGAACGCGCGGGCCACGTGCAGGACATGTTGCGGGAGCGATTCCCGGACTTGTCGAACTCGGACGTCTACCTGTGCGGCGTCCCGGCCATGGTGAACGAGACTCAGGATCTCGCGCTCCGTCTGAACTGTCCGAAGGAGCACGTCTTCGTGGAACGCTACTGAGCACGACTCGGCCCGGTCCTCGCTTCCTCGGAGTGATCCGCGGCCGTTCTGCGGGCCCGGTCCGTCGGTGCTCGCCGTGGCGTCCAGCGGTTCACCACGCGGTCGGTCGTACTCGACGTCATTCAACGGCCCCGCACCGGGCCCTTGAGAGGAACTTCCCGATGCTGGCCTCGACCACGGCTCGCGTGCCCGCGTGGTCTGAGAAGCGGGCCTCGATGCGCCGGCCTGCAGAATCCTATGCCGCTGGTCCCAAACTCTGGAGAGGGTGCGTCGCCTCGTACCGGAGAGCGGCTCGGTCTGGGAAAACGCTGCGGGTGAGGTAGACCAGGACCCGGTTTTCGAGCCCGTTCGTCTTCCTGCGGCTCCGAACGAGCGCGGGAAGGAGGCGGTCGCTCACGATCGGGTACAATGCTACGGGGCTGCACGAATACGGGTGCTTCCCCTCGAAACAGATCCACGCCCGATCGACCCGAAGTTCGGACCGCAGACCGAACACGAGCCCCGCCCGCGCGTTCGGGAGCCCCGCGGCGTAGGCTCCGAGCAACGCGCGAAGACGCATCATCCGCTGGGGGGCACGCTCGTGCTGTTCCCGAGCCTCGCGCGTGGCCCCGGCGCAAGGCGTCCAAGGCGGGTCCGCCAATTCGCTGAGACGCTCGAAGAGGGTTCTGTGCAAGTACTTCTCCCAGAGGTCGATTCCTTCGGCGATGAGCTGGGGTTCGACGATGGTCCCGCGATCGAGGTCGTCTGCGACCTGCGCGATCCGGTGGAGAAGCATCCCGGCGACCCCGCCCTCCTCCCACGTCGAATCCGAGACCGTGTCGGCGACCTTCAGCTCTAAGTGTAGGGCGCCTCGGTCCCCGTTCGACGGCGGCGATCTTCCTCCCAGGACCTCGGCGATCGAGCCTTCCATGGTATCCACTTCGAACAAGGAAAGGGAATGCCTTCCCAAGAAGGGGCTACCGAACGGGTTCGGCCGATCGGACCGATCGTGGCGTCGTCGCAAGCGAAGGACTTCACCGAAGCCCGCCGGGGCTTCCGCAGCTCGATTTCTGTGGCCGAAACCGTTCGTGTGTACGGTCAAGGGGCCCTGTGGTCTTGGCCCGACGAGAGGGGGAGGGCGGTGACCCACGATTGCCGATTCCACAATTGTGTTCCCTGTTACCCATGGGAGGAGGGGGTCCACAACTTCCGTCATCGCGGACGCACGGAAGCGTGCGATTGCGACCGATGCCCCCAGGAACGTCCGGCGTACCCTGAGTACCCTCCTGGACGGAGCTGGAAATCGACCACCGCCTCGAACGGTTCGGAACCTCGCGGTCCACGGGAGGCGGCGGAGAAACCACAGGCGGCAGCCACCGGATCGATCGCGAGCCGGTAAGCGGTGCCGGTTCGGTACAGCGTAGCCATCGGGCCGATCGCCCAGCGCCTGAGGTCCGGGGGTGCCGTGATCCCTGCGGAAGGAGGTTCGCCAACCGCTCGGCCGATCAATGCGGAGAGGGCTCGTCTCGAAGGTCGCTAGGACGTATTGACGACGCCGTTAAGGTCGTACTCTCCCGGCGCCGCCGGCGATTGAATGAGGAGGGAGAACGTCGTGGCAGGGAGGCCGGGATCCATCGTGTACGGCAGGGTCGGTACAACTCCCCTCAGGGTGAACGGGTAGGGCACATTGATCCCGAGTATCGTGTGCGCGACGGTATCGTTGACGATCAGCGTTAGATTGTACTGGAAATCGTGTCCAGGAGTGACGTTCGCGCAACCGCCCTCCGGGCAATCCGGCGTGATGATGTACCCTCCTTCCGGCGGGCAGCCGGACTGCGCGACCGGATAGCAGAGCGGAGTCGTGAGGTAGGAAGTGTCCGAGCTGTTGTTCGTCCAGTAGTCCGGAGCGATGTCGACGTCCGTCACCACGGCGTTCGTCCCGTTGTACGACGTCCCGTCTCCCCCCGGTATGGAAACGGACGAAGAACTCGGCAACCAGTACCACACAGCCGCAAGTCCGAGCAACAGGCAGACGCAGGCCACTCCCACGATGAGGACGCTCGGGGGGATCCGAGGACCCCGTCCCCTCGTCATGCGATGCCGGGCCCGCACGGTGCGCTGCCGCGCGGGGAGCCGCAGGGTCCGCGGTTCGATTGGGATCTCGCGGAGAGTCGACCCGAGACCCGAGCCGGCGTTGAACGGATCGCCATTATGTACATCTTGGGAGGGTAGGATATTTAGTTCTGCTCACCTCGAGGCCCGACCTCTCGGGCGAGCCGCGCACCGGGGATTTCCACGATCGTTGCAGTGCGAGGGTTCCGACGGACTTGAGGCGAACCGGTCGCCGGTGGTTTCCGGCGACCGCGGAGCTTCTCCCACGGCGCCGAACGCTTCGGGATCACAGCCTCGAGTGGTCGAATAAGAGTCTGGCTCCGAAAGCTACGGTTCCCGCAGGGTTCAGTCCCCTTCTCGAGCCGATGCGGGGTTCGCGCTCGGAGGCGCGAAGCACTCCGCGCACCTTCACGCTCTCGCCCTGGACCAGGGTCCCTTCGGTATCCCCGCCAGGTATTGCGGCGCTGTGGTTACGGACAACGGGGGCTAAAGTTCGGTCATGAAGTCGAGGTTGGTCTACACGGGAATCCGTGTGAGGGACATGGACGAATCCGTCCGGTTCTACTCGAAGATCCTAGGAATGAAGTTGCTAGGACGCGCCCGAGTCCGGTCGACCCGCGGAGAATGGGCTCAACTCCGGAGTAGAGGCTCCGCGCAGCTGCTCGAGCTGAACTGGTACTCTCCCCGCAGCATCTTCTACAAGCGGTGGACGCGCGGAGTCGAGCTGGACCACTTGTGCTTTGCCGTCGACGATCTCGAGGGCGCGGTGAAGGAACTTCGGAGGAACGGAGCCGAGCGCGTGGAAGGGCCGTACTTCACCGAGGGGTGGAAGATGGTGGATGTGGAGGATCCGAACGGGATCTGCATCGAGCTCGGAGCACGAATCCCTCACTCGAAGACTCCCAAGGCTCGAAAGCCCTCACGCCACTGAGGGAAATTGTGCGTGCCTCGATACCTCCACGAGTCTCAAAGAACGGCGAGCGGCCGACCTTACCCACCCCGGGCCGGCGGGTCGGAGGTCGCGCCATCGGCCCCCCGCTGGGCGATCGCGAGCCGGAGCGGGCGCTCGAACCAGGCGACGTCCCAGAATCGGTCGAACTTACGCCCCACTCGCGAGAAGGTTCCCACGTGGCGGAAGCCGAACCTTGAGTGGAGGACGACGGAGCGCGGATTGGGGAGGGTGATACCCGCCACGATCCGCTCGATGTCCTCCGACCGGATCGCGTCGAACAGTGCACGATACAGCCCTGTCCCGATTCCTCTCCCGGTCGAGTCTTCCCGGACGTAGACCGAGGCCTCCACGGTTGTGCCGTAGGCGGCCCGGGGGCGGAACGGGCTCGTCGTCGCCCAGCCCAGGACCCTTTCCTCCGAGTCGACGGCGACGAGCAGGCGGTACCGCCCGTTCGTCGAATGTTCCTGGAACCAGGGAAGTCGGCCGTCCGGGTCGACCGGAAAGAGCTCGAACGTGGCCGGCGTGCGGGTGACGTAATGGTTGTAGACCTCGACGATGCCCTCGAGATCGGCAGACCGGCCTGGACGGATTCGGGGCTCCACGTCTCCCCTTGTTCCGACAGGTCCGGCGTGAAGGATAACGGCCGTCCCCCAATCTTCGTGCAGAAGTCCACTTTGCTTGAAGAATCATGGACGAACGCATGACCGGCGCGGATTGGACGTGGCTTCCTCGCAAACAGAAGCGAGGATTCGGGCGATCGTAGAGACGTTCGTCGCGACGACCTTCCGAGGTGCCGAGGTTCTGCCATTCGTCGTGGCCCGATGGTTTCAGGCGACCCCGGTGCCGGGTGCGCCTTCCCGGGAAACTCTCTCCTCACACGATGGTCATCAGGGACGGGGCAACCCCTGCGCGAGTCCCGGCCGCGGAGTCCGGACCCGGAGCGGAGATGCCGTCCAGACCGCGGTGGGCTCGGCCAATGGGTCTACGCCGGTACCGTCGTCGGAGGGCACGTCGGGCAGCAAGCTCGTTCTACCGAGCAGCAGGCGCAGCATCGGCAGCAACTCGAGCAAGCGCAGCACGCGCAGGCCACTTCGCGAGGCATCGCCCATGGTTAGTCCTGCGAGTTCATCAAACTGGCGAAACCGACCAGGACCGGCGGGCGGAGTGCGAACCGACCGAGAAGGCACCCACTGGGGTCGTCCGAGAGGCGACAGGGAGAGAAAGGTCGGGGTGCCCGACGTGCGGGTCGCCCCGGTCCCTGGAGACGGGCGTCGACGTGCCCACGGGAACTCGCTGCGGAGGACGGTCCCTTCCGTAGGAACATAACCGCCGACTTCCGCCTGGCCGGGGGAGCGGAATACGACGGCAGCATGCGCTGGGTTCCCGGTCGGGAGGCATCGAAACCCCCAAGCCTCGCCGGGACTCGGTGTCGCGCAGGCCGGCCGTGCGGTTTCGGACGTTCGACGAGCTGACCCCCTCGATGGAGGCGGACCGGCTCTTAATCCACCTCGCGTCGTTTGGAGGCTCTCTCCCCCGACTCTCGATCGATCTGTGGCGACGCCGAACAAAGAGCCTCGCCGAGTACGTCGGGGTGTTCGCGGAGGAGCGGGGGCGCTTGCTGGGCCAAACGTTCGTCCTGCGCATCCCGTACACTTTCCGGGACGGCACGGAGCTTGTGAGCGGCATCGTCGCGGTGGGAACCCGACCGGACCGCGGACGCGCCGGGGTCGCGCGCGCCGTCCTCGAGGAGGTCCATCGGCGTGAGCGAGAGGCCGGGATCCGGTTCTCGACGTTGTGGACCAACCGATCGTGGGGCGCCCACCGTCTCTACGAAGAGCTCGGGTACCGGGACATCTACTCGTCCCCCTGGATTGCCCGCGGTCCGAGCCGCCTCGCGCCTAGGAGGCCGAGCGCCGCCCGACCCGGGCGAACCGAGGACCTCGCCGACATCGAGCGCCTGCACGCGAGGGAGGCCGAGGGCCGGCTCGGCTTTCTCCGGGAGGCCAACGGTTACCTTGCTGTGGCTGCGGCGGCGGGGGAGCTCGACCCGGCCAAGGAGCTCATCGTGCTCAAGGATCCCTCGCAACTCCGTGGTTACGCCCTTGTCGATTCGAACCCTCACCGAACCCTCTGCGGAGAGCTCGTGGCCACTTCAGGCGCCGCTCGACGAGCCTTGATCTCGGAGGTCCGGCGAAGGGCGAAACGGACCCCGTTCGCGTTCCAGCACACTCCCGTGACGGACGCCCCCGAACTGTTCCGTCAGAAGGGGTACTCCACGGTTCCCTGTGGCTGGTACGTCTTCATGGCTCGCCCGCTCCGCCGGACGTGGAGCCCGGGCGCTGCCGTGTCCCAGTTTGCGACCGACGACCGTCGCTTCCTCTGCATGGCGGGAGACCGCTTCTGAGGGGGGCGGTCGGCCGAGATACCGCCACGGCGTAGCCCCGCCGTCACGCGTCGCGGGCGAAGCGGCAGTTCGAAAAGACTTTGGAGGAGGTCCGAGTCGGTTCGGTCGGCACCATGGTTCAACTCAACCCGATGAACCCCGAGGAGTTCCGTTCGTTCCTCGCCGACCTTAGCAGAAGGTACGCCGACGAGCATGTCCGCGCGGGAACCTGGGATGCGAAGGACGCCCTCGACCGCGCGCACGCCGAGACGGAGACGCTGCTGCCGAACGGGCTCAAGACCCCCGACCAGTTCCTCTGCGTGATACGCGACGAGGGCACCGGTGCGCGCGTGGGAGAGGTCTGGTACTGCTTCCAACGGACCGGCGTCCAATCCCAGCTGTTCGTTTACTGGATCGGTATCGAGGAGAAGCATCGTCGCCGGGGGTACGCGTCGGCCACGCTGGCGGAGCTCGAACGAAGGGCCGGAGAAGCCGGGTGCCGCCGGGTCGCTCTCCACGTCTTCGGGGACAACGAAGGTGCGAGGTCGCTCTACACGAGGTTGGGGTATCGCGAAACCAACGTCTTGATGGCGAAACCCCTCCGACCGTAGCGCGCTCGAACGCGGGTTCTCGCCGTGGATCGAGCAGCACCGAGCGCTCGAGCGTTCTCCGAAGCTCCGGGCCGTCCGCTCGCGGTCCCCCTTCGGACCTCCGACCGCCGGCGAAACGGTCTTCTCACCCCTCGATTCGGGCGAGCGTGACCGTGCCGGTCGCTCGTGAGAGGGATCTACCGGGCGTCATTCTCTTCGACATGGACGACACGATCTTCGACCACTCGCTAACGTGTCGGGCCGCGATCGCCCGGCTCCGCCGGGAGCACGGGTTCCTCCGGCGACGCCCGCTGGCCGAGTTATGGAACGAGTACCAGCGGCTTCTCGGCCTCACGCACCCCGACGTCGCACTCGGGCGGCGCGCTCCGGACGATGCGAGGGCCGAACGGTGGCAAAAGGTCGCGTTGCGATGCGGGACGACGCTGACCCTGACCGAGGCGCGGCATCTGTCCCAGGAGTACCGGGGGTTCTACCAATCTCTCCGAAGGCCGATCGCCGGGGCCCCCCGGCTCCTCGAGCGACTCCATCGGCGAACGAGGATTGGGGTCGTCTCGAACAACGAGGTCGCCGAGCAGGAAGAGAAGATCCGCTACCTCGGCATCGGGCGGTGGATCGACCTCCTCGTCGTCTCCGGCGAGGTGGGCGTCACGAAGCCCGACCCCGTGATCTTCCGAACCGCCCTCGAGCGGGCGGACGTTGAACCGGCGGACGCCGTCATGGTCGGGGACTCGTGGGAGAACGACGTTCTGGGGGCCCTGGGAGCCGGGATCCGGCCCGTATGGTTCAACCGGTTCCGGCTCCCCCGCCCGGATCCCACGCCGGTCGCGGAGCTCGAATCCCTTCGGTCGTTCCCGGCGGTCGAACGGGCGCTCCGCAGTCCGACGACCGGGCGCGTTCGGCCAGGTCCCCCTCGTTCGGCGCGCGCATTATAACGAACCGGCCAATGGTTCGCCGTGGCCAGTGCACCGGCGGGGTGGACCCCGGCCGCGCGACGGGCGCTGCCCGCGATGCGGGCGTGGCGAGCCGCGTTCCACCGGGAGCCCGAGCTCTCCGGCGAAGAGCGACGGACGAGGGACCGGATCGTTCGCGCGCTGGACGAGCTCGGCATCCCGCACCAGTCGTACGGTGATTTCCCCGCCGTCGTCGGGCTCGTCGGGGGGGAGCGCACCGGTCCGGTCGTCGCCCTTCGGGCGGACATGGACGGCCTGCCGGTCACCGAGGCGACCGGCCTCCCGTTCCGTTCGCGGTTCCCCGGCCGCATGCACGCGTGCGGTCACGACGTGCACATGGCATGCCTCCTCGGGGCCGCGACCGTCCTTTCGCGCTCGCCGCGTTCCCTCGCAGGGCCCGTGAAACTGCTCTTCCAACCGGCCGAGGAGGAAGGGACCGAAGGGGGGGCCCTTCCGATGATCCAGCGAGGGTGTCTCGACCGCCCCCGGGTCGATTACGTCGTGGGTCTGCACGTCGACCCGAGCCTTCCGCTCGGGCAGGTTGGATGGCGCGTTGGGCCGACGATGGCGGCGGCCGACTCGTTCCGGATCACGATCCGCGGCCGCGGAGGGCACGCGTCGACTCCCCAGCAGGGACCGGACGCCGTCCTGGTCGCGAGCGAGGTCGTGACGGGGATGCAGGCCCTCGTGAGCCGGATACGGGACCCGTGCGACCCCGTCGTGGTGAGCGTCGGTTCGATCCACGGGGGCACCCGTCACAACATACTGCCCGACGAGGTGGTCCTCGAAGGGACGGTGAGGACCCTCGAGCCCGCGACCCGCGATCTGATGGAGAAGTCGCTGCGTCGCCGGGTCCGCTCGATCGCCGGGAGCCTGGGGGCCCGGGCGTCCGTCACGTATGTTCGCGGCTACCCGTCGCTGATCAACCCTCCCGGCCCGACCGCGACCGTGCGACGAGCCCTGGAGGCAGAGTTCGGCCGGGACCGGGTCGTGGAGGTCGTCCGGCCCCTGATGGGCGCGGAGGATTTCTCCCGGTTCCTCGAACGGGTCCCGGGGACGTTCCTGCGCCTGGGCGTCCGGTCGGGGGACGCGCGCGCGAGCCTGCACAGCGCCTCGTTCGCGCCGGACGAGCGGGCGCTCGTCCTCGGAGCGGCGACGTTGGCGGCGGCCGCGACGGGGCTTCAGCGGGGCGAACGGTGAACGTCCGGCGGGTCCGCCAGGACTTCCCCGCCCTCTCGGCCACGCCCACGCGACCGGCCCCGGTCTACCTCGATTCGGCGTGCATGTCGCTCGTCCCGACGGCGGTCCTTAGCGCGATGGAAGAGTACTACACGGAGTACCCGGGCTGCGCGGGACGGAGCCTCCACCGGTTCGCGGAACGGGTCGGGGAACGGTACGAAGGGGCCCGCGAGCGGTTCGCCCGCTTCCTCGGGCGGAGGGACCCTCGCGGGATCGTCTTCTTGCGGAACGCGACCGAGGCGCTCAACCTCGTGGCGCAGGGTCTCCCCTGGAGAAAGGGCGACCGCGTCGTGATCTCCGACCGGGAGCACAACTCGAACCTCGTCGTCTGGCAGCGCCTCGCCGCGGAGCGGGGTGTGCGGATCGACGTCGTCCCGCTACCGGACCGCGGTCCGTTCGACGATTCGGCGATGGACGAGCACCTGCGGCCGGGGACTCGGCTCGTGAGCCTCTTCCACACGTCGAACCTCGACGGGTCGACGCTGCCCGTGCGCGCGATCGCCGAGCGGGCCCACGACCGGGACGCGCGGGTGATGTTCGACGGCTGCCAAGCGGCCCCGCACCGCGCGGTCGACCTCGAGCGGCTGGGGGTCGACTTCTACGCCGTCTCGGCCCACAAGATGCTCGGCCCGACCGGGATCGGGGTGCTGGCCGCCGACCCCGGCGCCCTCGAGGACCTCCGCCCCCTCGTCCTCGGCGGGGAGACCGTGGAGCGAACGACCCTCGCGGGCCACGTCCTGCGCCCGCCGCCCTACCGATTCGAGGCGGGGCTCCAGAACTACGCCGGAGTGATCGGAGCGCGCGCCGCCGTGGACTACCTCGCGAGCGTCGGACTGGACGAGGTCGAAGCGCAGCAGCGGGCGCTCAACGCCTCCGTGAGCCGCGCCCTGTTGGCCGACCCTCGCGTCCACGTGCTCGGGCCGGAGGAGCCCGGGGAGCGCCCGAGCATCTTCGCGTTCACGCTCGATGGGATCGACCCTCATGACGCGGCCCTCTTCCTGGACGAAGGATACGGGGTCATGGTCCGCTCGGGGCTCCACTGCGTCCACTCGTTCTACGCGGCCCGGGGGCTCCCGGGGAACGTGCGGGCCTCGTTCTACCTCTACAACGACCGGTCGGACGCCGAGGCCCTCGTGCGCGGCGTTGAGGAGCTCCTCGAGCGGGTCCCCGGCGGGCGGTTTACCGGTACATCGGGGGCGACGGCTGGCTCGTCGCCTCGGTCCGGCCCCGCTCGGAGGCGCGCCGCTGGATCAAGAGGAGCTGCTTCTCGATCCGTTCCGCCTCGGCGTAGAGCGGGACCGGGTCGAGCGGCGTCCGCAAGAGGATCCGGTTGATCGTCTCGATCACCTTCGCCGCGGCCCGCGCGTCCGGGTAGTCCGACTGCGCCTCGGCGAGGAACGTCAGCACGTCGAACCCCCGGCGTCGCCCTTCGTTCAGGACGACCCCCGCGATCCCCGTGACCACCCCTTCGGTGAACGGGAGCATGTTCGGCTCGATGTAGAGCTCCCGGGCCCTCTTCGTGCTCGCGACGCCGTAGACCTTCATGTCGCCGAGCCGGGGAGGGCGCGAGGAGCGCGAGGCCGCCGGGGTCGACTCGACGACGAGACCCTCGGGGGAGACGAGGAGGGAGCACCGTTGCTCGATGACCCAATCGAGGATCGCCGTGGCGAGGGGGTGGATGATCGCCGGCGCCGGATGGAACTCCGAGACGAACGCGACGAGCTTGTCCGCGCCCCGCCCCGCCCGGTCGGCCGGGGGCCGACCCGCGTAGATCCGCACCGGGTGCTGGGGGATCCCGTTGCGCACCAGCGAGACGGTGGGGAACGCCGGCGACTCCACGATCCCGATCTGCTCCATCTCGAGCGTATCGATGAGGTAGTTCGCGACGATCGAGCTCACGAGCCCGACCGAAGGGAACCCGTCGATGACGATCGCGCCCTCGACGTCGACGCGCTTGACTTCGTAGATGCGCACTTGGTCCGCGGCAAGAGGCATCGCCTAGAGCGACCTCTCCACGATCTGGCCGAGCTCCTTCGACAGGAGGTCGATCAGATCCTTCGTGAGCGCGCGGCGCACCTCGGCCGGCAGCGCCGCGATCCCGAGACGTGCCGTGGCCGTTCCGACCCTGAGCAGCGCCGCGTACTCCATCGCCCGAGCGGTGAGGAGGTCGTGGACGGCCTCGCGAAGCGCCCGGTCGAGCTTCGGCTCCTCGCGCAGCGTCTTCTCGAGGTACTTCCGAATCTCGTCCTTCACGATATCGCGCGTCGCCTCGCGCAGTAGTTCCTCGGGCCGGAGAAGGTCTTGCGTGCTCTTCACGAGCAGGTCGATCGGCTCGCCGGACGAGGAGTCCTCGGCCATCGGCGGGCGGACCGGGGCCGGACGCATAAGCGTTTGGTCCGAGCGGTCCGCCGGGGGCCGGCTCCGTCGCCTCACGGCGATCTAGCCCCCGGCCAAGCGCACGTGCGTCGCCCGGGGGCCGACGGCGCGAACGGGGGAAAGCCCCCGCACGTCGGGGGAGGGGACGGTCGGGTCCCGACGTTCCCGCGAAGAGGTTATGGCGCTCGGGGACTCGGCGGCGACGTGGGCCGGTAGATCAGCGGAAGATCGCTACCTTGGCAAGGTAGAGGTCGCGAGTTCAAACGACGGCGGGGCCCCGTCCGCCCTCGGAGATTCTCGCCCGGTCCACTCACGAGGCTAGGGGCTCCATCGGCAAGTGTCGATAGTGTTGAACGACAGGAACCGAGACGATTTATAGCGCCCCCGCGTCGGACCGGACGTGGAGGCGGAGATCCGCGAGAAGATCGCCGGTGAGGTCGTCCTCTCTCCCCACCCGGGCCGGACCCTGCGCAAGTGGAGGGAGGATTTCCGCATCTCCCAGCGCGACCTCGCGAAGCAGCTCGAGACCGTCCCCTCGGTCATCAGCGACTACGAGTCCGAGCGGCGCGCGAGCCCCGGTGCGGGGTTCATCCGCCGGTACGTCGACGGCCTGGTGGCGCTCGACGAGCACAACGGCGGAAGGATGGGCCACCGGGGCGGGGGCCCGTCCCACTCCGACGGCATCCTCGGGATGCGCGAGTTCGCCGTCGCGATGCCACTGAAGGCGGTCGCGGACAGCCTGGACGCTCGCCCCGTGAGCCGGGTCGACCTCCATCGCGACATCCACGGCTTCACGGTCCTGGACGCGCCCCGGGCGATCCTGTCGATCGACGCGAGCCGGTTCGTCGAGGTCTACGGATGGACGACCCAGCGCGCGCTCATCTTCTCGAACGTCCGCTACGGGCGCTCCCCGATGGTCGCGATCCGGGCGCACCCGTTGAAGCCGGCCGCCGTGTTCTTCGCGAACCCGGGCCGGGTCGACTCGCTCGCGATCCGGCTCTCCGAGGTGGAGAACATCCCCCTCCTCACGACGGCGCTGCACGCGCCGGCCGTTCTCGAACGGCTCGAGGAGCTCTGAAGGTAGGGAAGAAGCATGAAATCCGGCATCGTGAGCTACGGAGTGTACGTGCCGAGGTTCCGGATCACCCCCGCCGAGATCGGGCGCGTCTGGGGCTCGGACGGCCAGAGCACGGGGGAAGGGCTCAACGTACGGCGAAAGAGCGTGCCATCGCCCGACGAGGATACGATCACGATCTCGACCGAAGCGCTGCGGACGGCGCTCCTGCGGGGGGCGATCGACCCGCAACAGATCGGCGCGGTCTACGTCGGTTCGGAGTCGCACCCGTACGCCGTCAAGCCTACGGCGACGGTCGTCGCCCAGGCCGTTGGCGCGACGCCGTACCTCACCGCCGCGGACTTCGAGTTCGCCTGCAAGGCCGGGACCGCCGCCATCCAGACGTGCCTCGGGCTCGTCGGGGCGGGAATGGTCCGCTACGGGGTCGCGATCGGTACGGACACCTCCCAGGGCGCGCCGGGCGACGCGCTCGAGTACTCGGCGAGCGCCGGAGGAGCCGCGTTCGTGATCGGGTCCGAGCGGGTGATCTGCCGCGTCGCCCACACGCTCTCCTACACGACCGACACGCCCGACTTCTGGCGGCGCGAAGGGCAGAAGTACCCGAGCCACAGCGGCCGGTTCACCGGGGAGCCCGCCTACTTTCGGCACGTGACCGAGTGCGCCCGCCGGCTCATGGAGGTCCAGGGGACGGCCCCGAAGGACTACGCGCACGTCGTCTTCCATCAGCCGAACGGCAAGTTCCCCCAACGGGTCGGAAAGCAGCTCGGGTTCACGGAGGCCCAGATGCGCTACGGCCTGGTGACCCCCGACATCGGCAACACGTACTCCGCAGCCGCCCTGATCGGGCTCGCGAACGTCCTCGACCGGGCCGGACCGAACGAGCGGATCCTCTTGGTCGGCTACGGCTCGGGCGCCGGGTCGGACGCGTTCGACCTCGAGACGACCGACGAGATCACGACGTACGACCGGTCGTTCGGACGCCCCGTGCAATGGTACCTCGACAACGGGACCGAGATCCCGTACGCGGTCTACGCGAAGTTCCGCGGCAAGATCCACATGGGCGAGGCGTAAACGATGCGGGACGTGGCCGTGCTCGGGATCGGACAGACGAAGTTCGGCGAGCTCTGGGACCGGTCGTTCCGCGAGATCGGGATCGAGGCGGGCCTTCAGGCGCTGGTCGACGCGAAGCTCTCCTCGGCCCAGCTGGGCGGCCTCTTCCTCGGGAACATGGCCTCGGGGTCGCTCGTCGGGCAGGAGCACATCGCTCCGCTGATCCTCGACTACGCCGGGCTCGCCGGGCGCCACCTTCCGGCGGTCCGGGTCGAGGGCGGAGGGGCGTCGGGCGCGCTCGCCCTCCACCAGGGCTACCTTGCGGTGGCGAGCGGCCTCTACGACTACGTCGTCGTCGGGGGCGCGGAGAAGCTGACGGACGTTCCCGACACGACCGGTTTCGACATCACGAACTCCACGGCGGACCACGAGTGGGAGGTCGTCTTCGGGGCGACCCTCCCCGCGCTCTGGGCCCTGGTCGCCCGGCGCCACATGTACCTCTACGGGACGACGCGCGAGGACCTCGCTCGGGTCGCCGTCCACGCCCACGAGATGGGGTCGAAGAACCCGAACGCGCACTTCCGCAACAAGCTCACGCTCGCCCAGGTCGTCGGCGCCGGACCGGTCGCCGAGCCGCTGGGGGTGTTCGACTGCGCGCCGCTCTCGGACGGCGCCGCGGCGGTCGTCCTCGGTCCGCTCGAGACCGCGCGCAAGCACACCGACACGCCGATCCGCATCGCCGCGAGCCAGGTCGCGTGCGACACGATGGCGCTGCAGCACCGCAAGGACCCGACGACCGTGGGGTCGACCGTCGCGGCCGCGCGGAACGCGTTCCACCAGGCCCGCCGGGCGCCGGCCGACGTCGGCGTCGCGGAGGTCAACGATGCCTACACGATCGCCGCCCTCGTCGCGCTCGAGGATCTGGGGTTCGTGGAGAAAGGTCGCGCGGGGAGCGAGTTCGCGAGCGGCCGGTTCGCCCTCGGGGGGCGGACGGCCGTCAACACGTCGGGCGGCCTCAAGGCGCAGGGCCGGCCGTTCGGGGCGGTGGGCGTCGCCCAGGTCGTCGAGATCGTCCGCCAGCTCCGCGGCGAGGCCGCGGGCCGCCAGACCGCGGGGGCGACCCTCGGCATGACCCACGACCTCGGGGGGACGGGCGCGACCTCGGTCGTCCATCTCCTGGAGCGGGTGAACTAGGGAGGGACCGATGTCGATCGCACGGTTCTGGCGTGAGACCCCCCGACGGTACAACCTCGGCGGCTCGAAGTGCACCAACTGCGGGACGACCTACTTTCCCCCGCGGCCGGTCTGCCCCGAGTGTCCGATCCACCGCCAATCGATCGAGAAGATGGTCCCGTTCCAGCTCTCGGGCGAGGGCGAGGTCCTCTCCTACACGATCGTGCACGAGCCGGCCGAGGGGTTCGAGCTCCAGGTCCCGTACGTCCTCGCGCTCGTGAAGACCGTGGAGGGACCGGTCCTCACCGGGCAGATCGTGGACGCGGCGCCGGAGGCCGTCGCGATCGGGCTCAAGGTCCGGGCGACGTTCCGCAAGCTGCGCGAGGAAGGGAAGGCCGGCGTGATCCATTACGGCTACAAGTTCGCGCCCGTCGAGGACCAGTCGTTCGCGACCGGTGCGCGGGGTCCCCCGACCCCGGTGCCGGCCGAGGTCCCCCCGAGGGACCGGGCCTCCGCGTGACCGACCCGGAGTCGGACGGAGGGTCGCCTCCTCCCGGCGAGGAGCTCCCGGCGGACGAGGAGTACGCGCGAGCCTACGCGGCGGGGTTCGAGGAAGGGGTCCGCAGCGCTCTTCGGGAGATGCTGTCGCACTCCTCCCGGGGCCACACGGCCCCGGAGCTGAGGATGCTCGCGGAGAGCCGGCTCGCCCGGCTCTCCGAGGAGGTCGACCTGAAGCGGAAGAGCCTGCTCGCCCCGCCGCGGCGACCGGCGTGGGGCGCCCTTCTTAGGCCCCCTCCGCATCCCGGAACTCGGCCCTGGATGGCCCCGGTCCGGGGGGCCCCGCCCGTCGTCCGGCTGGCGGCGGGCGCGAGCGTGCTCGTTCGCGAGGAGAGGCCCTTGAGGGCCGTCGAGCTGCTCCGGAGCAACGCGGGCTCGTTCCCGCGCGTCGTGATCGTCTCCCTCCATCCTCCCGACGTTCCGGGGGTCGCGCCGCCCCAGCGGGTCGTCGTCGCGCTGCGAACGGACTCTCCGTCCGACGGGGCGCCCGAGCGCCTTCGCCTGTCGGAGCTCGGAGGGCGGCTCCGCGAGCCGACCGAGGCGAAGGGCGGGGCGCTCGTCTACCTCGACAGCCTCGAGTACTTCCTGAACGAGGAGGGTGCCGAAACGACGGTCCGGTTCGCCCACTGGCTCGTCGGCCAGGTGCAGTCGACCGGCTCGTCGCTCGTCGTCTCCCTCGACCCCCGCTCGCTCGACACGAAGGACTCGAGCCGCCTCGAGCGCGCGTTCCCGCAGGTCCTCTAGGAGGGGCCCTCTCGAGAGCCAAGCCTACGAACCCCCGAAGGCGGAGGAGAGGTACCGGGCGAGGATGGAGATCGCGTTCTACACCGACTCGTACGAGCCGATGCACGACGGCGTGGCGTCCGTCACCGCCGGGCTCGCGCGCACCCTCGTGAGCCAGGGACACGTCGTCCGGGTCTACGCTCCGGACGTGCGGGTCGGTGCGGCGTCCCGCGAGAGCGTCGAAGAGGGGGTCTGGGTCCGGCGGGTCCGGTCCGTCCCGGTGCCGCTCTATTCGCAGTACCGTTGGCCGGTGTTCCCGTTCGACCTGATCCGCGGGGCGCACGGCGCGCGGGACGCGGACGTCGTCCACCTCCACTCGCCGGGGGCCGTCGGGAGCATGGGGTTCCTCACGGCGCGACGGTTCGGGCTTCCGCTGGTCGGCACGTTCCACACGAACATCCACGAGATGGCCTCGAGCGTGCCCCGAAAGCTGCTCGTCCCGCTGTTCTTCCGGATCGCTTGGTGGTACAACCTCGGGACGTACTACCGCTGCGACGTCGCGACCGCCCCCTCCGAGGCGGCCCGGGACGCGCTCGAGCGGTTCGCCCGAAAGCCGTTCCGCCGCCGGGTCGAGGTCGTCCCGAACGGAGTGGACGTTCAACGGTTCCACCCCGGCGTCGCCGTCCCCGACTGGAAGCTCCGGTGCGGCCTCCCGTCGGCGCCTCTCGTGACCTACCTCGGCCGGCTGACGGTCGACAAGGGTGTCCACCGGTTCCTGGACGCCGTCTCGGAGGCCGCGCGCACCCACGACCTCGTCGGGATCGTCGGGGGGACGGGTCCGGAGGAGGCGGCCGTCCGGGCGCGGCTCGCCGACGACCCCGCCCTCCACGCCCGCGTGCGCTACGTCGGGCCGGTCGCGGAGGCCGAGAAGGCGGCGCTCCTCGGCCAGACGGACGTGTTCGTCCTCCCCTCGACGAGCGACACGTCGAGCGTGGCGCTGCTGGAAGCGATGGCGTGCGGCACGGCGGTCGTCACGCCGGCGACCGGCGGAGCGGCCGAGGTCGTGGACGACCGACGCACCGGCGTGAGGGCGAACGTCCTCTCCTCGTCGGAGCTCGCGAGCGCGCTCGTTGAGCTCCTCGAACGGTCGCCGGAGCGGCGGCGGATCGGCGCCCAGGCCACCGCCTGGGTGCGGGACCATGCTTCGCTCGAGTCGGTGGCCCTGCGCTTTATCTCCCTTTACCGGATGCTCGGAGAGGAGAGGTCGTCGCGTGCCCACCGTTTCGCTCCCTGAGCTCGAGTCGATCGCCGGCGGTCTCGCGAAGGACCGGTTCGACGACTACTCGGCCCGCTCGCTTGGCCGGGCGTTCGAGGAGTTCGCCGCACGGCGGCGCCGGCCGCTCGGGTCGTTCACCCTGACCGCGGACGGCCGCCCGTTCCCGACGTTCTACGCCGCGCTCGCGGATCCTCTAGCCCGGTTCGAGGAGGCGGAGCTCCGGCTCGACGGCGCGACCCCGCCCAAGTCGGCGTGGGAGTTCCTGGTACCGTTCGAGCGGATCGAGTTCCGCTCCGACGGGTCGGCCGACCTCCATCCGCCCGGCGCCGGACCGCCCCGGCGGGCGATCGCGAGGGTCCTCCTTAGAGAGCACTTCCTGCCCCGAAGCCGGGCAGAGGAGGACCGCTCCGCAGCGGGCGCCGGGCCGTCGCCCGTCCCGCGGCTCATCGGATCGCTCGCCCAGGGCGTGCGGATCTGCCGCGCGGTCCCCGTCCTTCCGTTCCAGGTCGCGATCCTCCTCTACTTCCCGGAGGGGCGGACCCGGTTCGAGCTCGACCTCGTCCACACGACGCTGTTGGGGGACCCTCGGGCCGGGAGGCTGTCGTCCTCGCGACGCGTCGTGAGGACCTCGCGCCTCGCCTGGGGCCTCGACCACAAGCTCGGGCGGGGACACGTCTCGCTCCTCGCCACGCGATGCCTCGAGGTCCTGGTCGAATCGAACGGGCTCACGAGCGTCGAGCTGGCCCACGTCTTCGGCGGCGTGCGCGAGCTCGCCGACTCCGCGGTCCAGGGGCTGGTCCAGCAGCGGCTCGTCACGTCCGACCATCGCTCGGGGATCTACCGCCCGCGCCTCGAGGCGTTCCTCCCGGCCGAAGGGCCGCCGACCGAGGAGGAGGTCGGGGCCGACGTCGGGAACCCGACGCTCCACATGAGCGTCCAGGAGCTGATCGACGCTGCGGACGCCCGGGCGGTCTGCCCCCTCTGCGGGAAGCCGATCGCGGCGGGCCCCGAGGTGCTCCTGTGCGAGGAGTGCACCGCGAAGGTCGGCCTCACCTGACGGAGGGAACGGGCCTGTCGGGATTTTCCGCCCCGGGGCGGCCCCCGTGGCCTTTGAACCCGAGTATGCTGGCTTAGAAGGCCAGTACTTTGTCCAAGCTAAGCTACAGGCCCGTGCGTCGTACGGGCCCGGCGCCCCTTAAACGTTGGGCTCGGGAGGGCGCCCGTCGCGCGGGCCGCCGACGCGATGAGGTGCGCGACCCGAAGCGGCTCGGGCCAGAAGCCGACCGTCGTGGTCCGCCGGACGAGCCACGCGGCGTCGTCCGCGGTGCAGCCCGCCGCGGTCGCCCAGATCGGGTTCGCGCCGGTCGGCACGCGAAGGAGCCGGTGCCGGCGGAGGAGCGCGAGACGGGCGGAGGCGGTCCGCGGGAACCAGCGCTCGAGGGCGGCCCGGATCCGTGCGAAATCCGGGCGGCGCCGCGTGACCGCGACCACCGGTACGGAGGTCGCGCGATGGATCGCGTCGAGGTCGAGGACGTTGAACCCCCCGACCACCGCGCCGTCGAGCAGGATCGCCCGAACGCCCTCCGGTGGGCTGATCGCCCGGTAGAGGGCGATCGCCCGGGCGGTCCCGTCCCTTCCGTCGACCCGGACCCTCGATAGGCCGGCGGCCTCGAGGCGGTCGGGCGCGGAAACGACGACCCCGGCGAGCGGAGCGTACCGGTCGCGGCGGTCGAACGCCCCGTCGTCGATCCCGACGACGCGAGGGTGCGCCTTCCCGAGCGCGCGCCGCAACGCTATGACCCCACGGGCGGTCCTGGGCCGTCGATGAGCCCGCCGACGGTCCGGATGGTCTGCCCCCGGTGCGGGACGCCGCTGGCCGCGGTCCTCGCCCCTCTTCCTCCGACCCAGTGGTTTCCGTGTCCGCATTGTGGCACGCCGGTCCCGGTCGTGGTCCCCCGAGATCCTCCTCCGCTCTACGCGTGGGAGGTCCTGCCGGGGCTATATCCCGGACTTCCCCCGCCGCGGCCCACCCGGAGGCTCGCGAGGCCCGCGGTCGCGGTCGCGCTCTCGATCGTCGCGATCGTCTCGGTCGTCCTCGTGGGCTTCCTGACAGCGTACGGGGTCGAGGCGAACTCCCCCGCGCACTACTCCGTGAACGGCGTGGTCGAGCGAGCCTCGGGAGGGGGGTGGGTCGCTGCCTCCGGGGCGGAGGTCGTGCTGACCGAGGAGAACGGGACCGCCGTGCGGAACTGGACCGGTCCTTCGGGCACGTTCTTCTTTGGGAACGTGCCGTCCGGCGGCGTCACCCTCAACGTGACCCTCGCGGGGTACCCCGCCGTGACGGTCGATACGTTCGTCTCCCCCGTGTACGACGCGGGCACGACGGGGCTCACGATCCAGCTCCCGTCGGGCAACCCGACGAACGGCACGACGTACGTCCTCTCCCCGTTCCCCGACCTCGAGACCCTGATCGCCTCGATCGGGGCGGGAGCGGTCCTCCTCGGACTGATCGCGGCGGTCGCCGCGGGAGCCGCCGTCCTCACCCGACGGCGCGACCGGGTGCCCCTCGGGGTCGTGGGCGGGGGTGCCGGGGCGGCCGCGCCCGTGACCCTCTACCTCCTCTCGTTGACGGTCGTCTTCCCGACGCTCGAGCTGGTCGCCGCGCTGGCCGGAGCGTTCGGAGCGTTCGTGGTCGCGGTCACCGCGTTCGAGCTTGCGCGGACCGGCGCGCCGGTCCGCTCCGCCTAGGTTCGGCTACGGGGCCGGGTCGAGGCGGACGGGGGGTCGTCCGGAAGCGGCCGTCGGGAGCGGAACCCGCCCTCGAGCGTGTGGTAGTACGCGACCGCCGGCTCGCCGCGACGCCAGCAGAGAAGGACAAGCTCGCCGTCCCGGACAGCGTAGAAGTCGATCAGGCCGCTGTCCAGCTCCTTCACCTCGATCCCTTCCGACCGGAGTGCCGTGACCGCTTCGTCGAGCCGGTGGGAGAGGTTCTTCCACTCGGCCTCGAGCCGGGACTTGAGCTCGTGGTCCGGGCTGTCGGGCGCATCGACGTCCCGTCCCCAGAACTGGGCGAGGCGGCGCAGCTCGCCGTGGACCTCTCCGAGCCGGACCGCCCAGCTCTTGAGCTGGGGGAGGAGGTCGCTGAGCCCCTCGATCCGTGCGTTCGCCTCGTCGACCGTCCACAGTCGGGGAGGCGACGGCTTCGACGAATCCGCGTCCCGGGCATCGCGGCTCATCTCGATCCCCGCTCTACCATGACCCGGGGCCTATATACGCACGCGATGGGGCCGAGGTAACCCGTCCGCCCGAATCGGCCGGCGCTCGCGCTCGAGCGCTCCGCCGGCCGGCGCCGCGAGCGACCGGCACCAACCGTTAAGCTCACGGCCCACGTCCCCGCGACGATCAAGGTGCAGGCGGTCGTCAAGACCCACCGAGCGGCGGGCGGCGAGGTGAAGACCGTCCCGGATCCCCGGCCGACGGACGACGAGGTCCTGGTACGGGTCCGGGCCTCCTCCATCTGCGGCACGGACGTCCACATCTGGAAGTGGAACGAGTGGGCCCAGGGCCGGGTGAAGCGGGTGCCGATGGTCTTCGGCCACGAGCTGAGCGGCGAGGTCGTCGAGGTCGGGAGGTCGGTCCGGAGCCTCAAGGTCGGCGACCACGTGTCGGCGGAGACCCACATCGCGGACGGGACGTGCTACCAGTGCCGGACCGGGAAGATGAACATCTGCGAGAACGTCCAGGTCTTGGGCGTCGACCGGGACGGGGTGTTCGCGGAGTTCGCGGTCCTTCCCGAGCGGAACGCGTGGAAGAACGACCCGCGCCTGGATCCGGCGATCGCGTCGGTCCAGGAGCCCCTCGGCAACGCCGTCCACTCGCTCCTCCCCGAGGACAACCCCGAGGACCTGGCGAGCAAGACCCTCCTCGTGGCCGGGTGCGGTCCTATCGGCCTCCTCGCGATCGCCGCCGCGAAGGTGTTCGGCGCGGGAACGGTCGTCGCGACCGAGGTCAATCCGCTCCGCGCGAACCTCGCGAAGTCGATGGGGGCGGACGCCGTGTTCGACCCGGTCGCCGAGGGGGACCGGCTGGTACCCAAGATTCGGGAGGCGACCGGCGGGCACGGGATCGACGTCGCGCTCGAGATGTCCGGACACCCGAGTTCGCTCGCGCTCGTGTTCGAAGCGCTCACCCCCGGGGGCCGGGTCTCGCTGCTCGGGCTCTTCGACCGCCCCGCGACGCTCGACTTCGACACCGCGGTTGTGACGAAGGCGGCCCGCATCCACGGGATCTTCGGCCGTCGCATGTTCGAGACCTGGTACCAAGTAAAGGGGCTGCTCGCGAGGCCCGCGTTCCGCGAGAAGGTCGCGACGATCATCACGCATCGCGTTCCGATCCCCGAGCTCGCCCGGGCGATGGACCTGATCGAATCGATGCACGCCGCGAAGGTCTCCCTCGAGGCGAAATGGTGAGCCCCGCCCGCGACCCGACCGGGTTCTTGGGCGAGGAGTATCGGCGCCTTCAGGCGGCGGAGCTCGACTGGAAGCTCCGCGAGCTCGAGGGCCCTAGCACTCCGCGGTGCACGATCGACGGAAAGAAGGTCCTGATGTTCTGCTCGAACAACTATCTAGGCCTTTCGAACCACCCCCGGCTCAAGGAGGCGGCGATCGAGGCAGTCCGGACGCACGGCGCCGGCTCGGGCTCGGTCCGGCCGATCGCCGGGAACATGGACCTCCACCTCGAGCTCGAGCGACGGCTTGCGCACTTCAAGGGGGCGGAGGCGTCGCTCGTCTACCAGACCGGCTTCGCGGCGAACGCCGGGCTCATCCCCCAGCTCGTGGGCGAAGGCGACCTGGTCGTCAGCGACGAGCTGAACCACGGGAGCATCATCGACGGCGTGCGCCTCTCGCGCGCCGAACGCACGGTCTATCGGCACTGCGACGTCGACGACCTTCGACGCGTGCTGCGCGAGGCGGAGGGTCACTCCCCGCCGTTCGGCCGCATCCTCGTGATCACGGACGGCGTCTTCTCGATGGACGGGGACATCGCCCCGCTCGACCGGATCGCGGAGGCCGCCCACGAGCACGGCGCGATGGTCTACGTCGACGACGCGCACGGCGAGGGCGTCCTGGGGGAAGGCGGACGAGGGATCGTCTCCCACTACCACCTCCGCCGCGACCGGGTGCACGTCGAGATGGGGACGTTCTCCAAGGCGTTCGGGGTCGTCGGGGGGCACGTCTCCGGTTCGCTCGACCTCGTCCGGTTCGCCTACAACAAGTCGAGGACGTGGCTGCTGAGCGGGTCGCATCCCCCGGCGGTCACGGCGGCGTGCATCGCGGCGATCGACGTGCTGGAGAAGGAACCGAAGCACGTCGCCCGATTGTGGGAGCTCACGCGGCGGTTCAAGCGCGCGATGTCGGACCTCGGGTTCAACATCGGAACGAGCGAGACCCCGATCACCCCGATCATCGTCGGCGAGAGCGCCGTCGCGCGGAAGCTGAGCGACCGGATCTTCGAGCTCGGGGTGTTCGCCCTTCCGATCGTCTACCCGATGGTCGCGAAGGAGAAGGCCCGTCTCCGGACGATCATGAACGCCGCGCTCACGGACGAGGACCTCGCGTTCGCGATCGCGACGTTCGAAAAGGCCGGGCGCGAGCTCCGCCTCATCTGAAACGGACCGGGCGACGGGACCGGGGAGACGGCTCCCCCCGTCTACGCGCGCGTTCGTGGGCCGCGCGCTCCGGCCCGGTTCTCCGGCGGTGGGAGGGCCGGTTTCTCTCGAGCGAACTCGGTTTTCGCGCGAGCCGTTATATAGGGTACGTTTCTCCCCCGTCCCCACTGCGGAGGGGACACTCTATCGACCCATGGCGCGTCATCGTCCCCGGCGGGGTTCGCTCGGCTTTTCGCCGCGTTCCCGGTCGGCCCGGCCCGTTCCCCGCGTCCGCACGTGGTCCGCGGGGGCGAAGCAACCCGCGATCGAAGGGTTCGCGGGTTTCAAGGTCGGCATGACCCACGCGTTCATCGTCGATTACCGTAAGCGCTCGACGACCGCCGGCCAGGAGGTCGCCATCCCCGTAACCGTGGTCGAGGTGCCCCCGCTCAGGATTGCCGCCGCCCGGATCTACGCCCGCGGGCCCTACGGGTCGCGGGTCGTCGCCGAGGTCTGGGCCGGAGAACCGAAGGCCGAGCTCAGCCGGCGCATCCCAACGCACCCCGCGAGCTCGGCGGAGGCCGTCGCTCGCTTCGGGGCGGTGGCGGGGGACGAGGTTCGATTGATCGTCCACACCCAGCCCGACCTCATCACCGGTATCTCGTCGAAGACCCCGACCCTCTTCGAGGTCCGGGTCTCGGGCGAGAAGTTCGACGAGCGTCGCGCGTTCGCGCTCGAGCGCTTGGGCAAGGATGTCCCCCTCGAGGACCTCACGAAGGAGGGCGAGTTCGTCGACGTCCTCGGGGTCACGAAGGGCTTCGGGTTCCAGGGCCACACCCAGCGATGGGGGGTGAAGCTCCAGCCGCGAAAGAACTCGAAGCACCGCCGCATGATCGGCACGCTCGGCCCGCACAACCCGAGCTTCGTGACGTACCGGATCCCGCAGGCGGGCCAGCAGGGCTACCACCGGCGCACGCAGCTGAACATGCGCGTCCTGAGGATCGTGAGGGACCCGCGCGCGGACCCGATCACCCCCTCCGGCGGGTTCCCGCACTACGGCGAGGTCCGCACCTCGTGCGTCGTGCTCCACGGTTCGCTGCCGGGGCCCGCGAAGCGTCTCCTGCGCTTCCGCGCGCCGATCCGCAGCCAGGTCGCCTCCGTGGAGAAGGTCGATATCCGCTACCTGAGCACCGCCTCGAAGCAGGGCGCATGACGCCGGAACCGGGGCCTGCCGCACAGCCCGCGCCGGCCGTCCACGCGACGCCCCACCACCGAGCGCACGTCCTCGACCTCGAGGGAAAGCCGCGCTCCACGCTCCCGCTTCCTTTGGCGTTCTCCGAGCCGTTCCGACCCGACCTGATCCGGCGCGCCGTCGTCGCGGCCCAATCCCACCGTCGCCAGCCGTACGGCACCAGCCCCACCGCAGGACGACGCCATTCGGTCGAATGGTCGGGGAAGGGTAAGGGGGTCGCGCGGACTCCCCGGCTGATGGATTCGATGCGGGGCGCCCAGGCTCCGAACACCGTCGGCGGGGGCGCCGCCCACCCTCCGCTCCCCGAGCGGCTGTGGGCGAAGAAGATCAACCGCAAGGAGCGCCGGTTGGCGTTCGCCTCGGCCCTCGCGGCCACGCGGGAGGCGAAGCTCGCGAGCGCCCGGGGCCACGCGATCCCCCACGGCGTCGCCCTGCCCCTCGTGCTCGACGACCCGTTCGAGGAGATCCGCACCGCCTCGGCCGCGCGCGACCTTCTGCGGCGGCTCCACCTGTGGGACGACATCGAGCGCTCCCGGTCGGGGATCCATCTCCGCGCCTCGGGACGGGCCCGCCGGCGCGGACGGGTCCGCAGGACTCCTCGAAGCGTCCTCGTCGTCACGAGCGCTCCCGACAAGGCGCTCGGGTTCCGGAACCTGTCGGGCGTCGACGTCGTCTCCGTGCCTCGGCTCGCAACCGAGGACCTTGCGCCGGGAGGGGTGGCGGGGCGGCTCACGCTCTTCTCCCGCCCCGCGGTCGAGTCGCTCCGGGCGCGCCTTCGGGAGGCGGCCCCATGACGGAGCTCCGCCACCGGATCATCCTCCACGCGTACGTCACCGAGAAGTCGATGGACGAGATGGAACGGCAGAACAAGCTCGAGTTCGTCGTCGACTCGCGCGCGAGCCGGCGCGAGATCAAGGCCGCGGTCGAGGGGACGTACCAGTGCAAGGTCGCGAAGGTCAACACGAAGACCGTGCGCACGGGCAAGATCGCGACCGTGAAGTTCGCGAAGGAGTTCTCGGCCGAGGACATCGGGAGCCGGGCCGGAGTGTTCTGATGGGGAAACGGATCGGGTCGCGACGCCGCGGCGCCGGCACGGGAGCGTACACCTCCCCGAGCCACCGCCACCACGGGGCGATCGAGCACCCCCCGCCCGCGTTGGTCGGCGACGGGAGGGTCGTGGCGATCGTACCGGCGCCCGGGCGCAGTGCGCCCATTGCCGAGGTCGACGGCCCCGACGGGGTCCGGGTCCGCATCCTCGCGGCGGCGGGCCTCGCGACCGGCGACCGGGTCGCCTTCCAGTCCGGGAAGCTCGACCGCGGGTCGATCCTCCCCCTCGGAGGGATCCCGGACGGGACGCTCGTCTCCAACCTCGAGGTCAACCCGTTCGACGGCGGCCGGCTCGTCCGCGCGGCCGGCACGAGCGCGCTCGTGGTCGCCCACACGGGTTCGGAGGTCACGGTCCAGCTCCCCTCGGGAGCGTTCAAGGTCTTCCTGGCGACGTGCCGCGCGTCGGTCGGCGCCGTCGGCGGGGGCGGTCGCGGCGAGATGCCGATCATCCGGGCCGGCAAGAAGGTCTGGACGACCCACTCCCTCGCGCGCGCTCCGTTCAAGGTCCGAGGGGTCGCGATGAACCCCGTGAACCACCCGTTCGGAGGTGGGGCGCACCAGCACGTCGGTAGGCCGAGCACCGTCAAGAGCGGCGCGTGGCCCGGCGCGAAGGTCGGCCGCTTCTCCCGCTCGCAGCGACGCAAGAAGCGGCTGAGGGGCCACCCCGGCGGAGGAGCCTAGCGATGCCGAAGGCGAGGCGGGCGAAGAAGGTCGAGGCCCGGCGGAAGCGCGAGTTCACCTACCGCGGGAAGACGCTCCCCGAATTGCGCGCGCTGAACCTCGCGGAGCTCTCGAACGTCCTGAACGCCCGGGCCCGTCGGTCGATCCGGCGCGGGTTCAACACCGAGACCACCCAGTTCTTCGAGCGGATGCGCTCGACCCCACCGGAGAAGACGGTCCGCACGCACTGCCGGGACGCCCTGATCCTGCCCGAGCACGTCGGGCGGCGCGTCGCGATCCACAACGGCAAGGAGTTCAAGGAGATCGAGGTCCGTCCGGAGATGATCGGACACTACTACGGCGAGTTCTCCCTGACCCGGCGGTTCGAGAAGCACTCCGGTCCGGGGGTCGGCGCGACGCGCTCGTCGAAGTTCATGCCGCTCAAGTGAGGGAGGGAAACGGACGATGCGCGGGTACACCTATCGCGGCGAGGCCGGGGTGAGCGTCGCCCGCGCCCGCGGCGTCGAGCTTCCGATCTCCCCGAAGAAGACGTACGAGGTCCTCAACGCGATCCGCGGGCTCCCGGTCGCTCGGGCCCGCGCCGTCCTCGAGGACGCCGCGGCGCTCAAGAAGGCGATCCCGTTCCGTCGCTACAACCAGGAGACGGCGCACCACCGCGGCACGGGGCCGGGGCGCTACGTCGTGAAGGTCTCGGAACATCTCCTGAAGCTCCTCGCGAACGCCGAGGGGAACGCCGAGTACGAGGGGCTGGACGCCGACCGCCTGTTCGTGAAGGTCGCGTCGTGCGCGCGGGGCCAGATCAAGAAGGTGCTCATGCCCCGAGCCCAGGGCCGGAGCACGAACTGGAACGAGCAGACGACGAACGTGGAGATCGTCCTCGCCGAGCGCAAGGAGGCCGCATGAGCTCCGAGCGCAGGGTGATCCAGGAGGCGACGCGTCGCGTCCTCCTCAAGGATTTCCTCGTGAGCGAGAGCGCGCGCGCCGGGTTCGGCGGGCTCTCCATCACGCGGACCCCGATGGGAACGCGGGTGACCCTCATCTGCGAACGGCCGGGGATCCTGATCGGCCACCGCGGCGAGCTGATCAAGCGATTGACGGAGGACATCCACGCCCGGTTCAAGCTCGACAACCCGCAGATCGAGGTCCAGGAGGAGCGGCAGCCGAGCTTGAACGCTCAACTGATGAGCGAGAAGCTCGCCTCGACGCTCGAGCGCGGATGGCATTTCCGCCGCGCGGGCCACTCGACCGTCCGACGGATCATGGAGGCCGGAGCGCGGGGCTGCCAGGTGATCCTCTCGGGGAAGCTCACCGGCGAACGGCACCGGACGGAGCGGTTCAAGGCCGGCACGATCAAGTACTGCGGCGAAGCCGTCCATCTCTGGATCGACAAGGGGTTCTACCAGGCCCGGCTGAAGCCCGGGGTCATCGGCGTCAACGTCTGGATCATGAACCCCCTCGCGAAGCTCCCGGACGAGATCACCGTGAAGGGGGTCGAGACCCACCCGAAGCCGGTCCCGGTCGAACTCCCGCCGGTCGAGGAGATCGCACCCCTGCCCGCCGCCGCGACCGAGGCACCGGAGGCCCCGTGACGCTGCTGCGGATGAAGGAACTGCGCGCGCTTCCCGACGAGGATCTGCGCCGCCGGATCGCGGACGCGGAGAACGACCTCCTTCGGGAGCGAGGGGTCGCCGCGATGGGAGGCGCGCCCCCGAGCCCCGGCCGGATGCGCGCCCTTCGCACGAACGTCGCGCGATCGCTCACCGTGCTGAGCGAACGATCGCACGCGCCCGCCCCCGGCGGGCGCCGACAGGGGGCCTCGAGGTGAGCCGATGCGGGACGATTCGACGGCCGCGCCCCGCCTTACCCGCGTCGAGCGGGAAGCCCTCGCCGGTGAGCTGATCGGCGCCGCGGTCGACCTCCCGGCGTCCCCGGCGCTTCAGCGTCCCGTCCGCGGAACGATCGTGGACGAGACGCTCTCGACATTCCAAGTCCGGCTCTCGGGGCGGTCCCGGACGGTGCGGGTCCCCAAGCACCGGCTCGAGGGGACGATCGTCCTCGCCGCCGGAGAGTTACCGTTAAGAGGCGAGGTCCTTCGCGTGCGTCCCGAGGATCGCACCAAGCGGCTTCTCGCCGGGGGTCCTCGGAGGTTCCGATGACACCGGCCCGCACGTCGAGCGCTCCCCGCGCCAACGACATCGGTCTCGACGTCCGGGCCCCGAAGGCCCGGTGCGAGGACCGGCACTGCCCGTTCCACGGCCGCCTCCCCGTCCGGGGCCTCCTCCTCGAGGGGACGGTCGTCTCGACCGCGATGCAGCGGACGGCGGTGGTCGAGCGCACGCTCCTCAACTACGTTCCCAAGTTCGAGCGCTACGAGAAGCGCCGGCGTCGCTACCTCGCGCACGCGCCCCCGTGCCTCAACGTCCAGGTCGGGCATCGGGTCCGCATCGCCGAGACCCGGCCGCTCTCGAAGGTCGTCTCGTTCTGCATCATCGCCGACCTGGGGAGCTCGGCCCGACGCGTCCGCGGGGAAGACACGAAGCGCCTCGCCGCCGCCCGGGCCACCGAGGCCGCTGCGGAGGCCGCATGAAGGGCCTCGCCGGCCGCCGGAGCCGGGGCCTCCCGAAGGGGGCGCGGCTCGAGTGCGTCGACAACACGGGCGCAAAGGTCGTCGAGATCATCGCGGTCCGCAACTGGCACGGGACGCACCGCCGCTACCCCCGTGCGGGGGTCGCCGACCTCGTGATCGTCTCGGTGAAGAAGGGGACGCCCGAGATGCGCCGCCAGGTGCTCCACGCGGTGATCGTCCGGGCCCGCGTGCCGACCCGGCGCGCCGACGGGACCCGGCTCCAGTTCGAGGACAACGCCGCGGTCATCACGACCGAGACCGGCGAGATCAAGGGCTCGCAGATCAAGGGCCCCGTCGCGAAGGAGGCCGCCGAACGCTGGCCGCGGATCGCCGCCGCGTCGTCGATCATCATCTAGGGGAGAAGCGATGCGTTCGTCGTCCAGTTCTCCGAGGCGCCAGCGGCGCGCGCTCTACAACGCCGACGCGTTCGAGCGCCGCCGTCGGATGACCGCTCCCCTCTCGCGCGAATTGAGGACCCGGTTCCACCGTCGGGCGATCCCCCTCCGCAAGGGCGACACCGTACGCGTCCTGTCGGGGAGCTTCGTCGGCCGGGAGGAGCGGGTCGCGAAGATCGACCGGCGGGCGTACTGCGTGACGCTCGACAACGTCACGTTGAAGACCGCCGAGGACAAACTGAAGCCGCTCTCGATACGGACCGCCCACCTCGTGATCACCCGCCTCAACCTCGCGGACCCGTGGCGCCGCCGAGCGCTCCGGCTCCGGGACGAGGACGTCACTCCCGAAGAGCGGGGCGAGACCCCCGAACCCGAGGCGACCGCCGAAGCGGAGGCGACCGTCGCCCCCGAGGCGAGCGCCGGGCCGGCGGAGGAGCCTGCGGCCGCGGAAGAGCCCGCGGCGGGGGGGGACGCTGAGGACGAAGCCGAGGACGTCGAGGAGGCTCCCGCCCCCGCGAAGCCGCCGCGCCGTCGCGCCGGTTCGACCCCGAAGGAGGGAGGATCGTGACGTTCCGCTTGAAGCGCCGGGCGATGCCCCGGCCCTGGACGATCCCCCGGAAGGGGACAAAGTGGGTCCTTCGGCCGCGGCCCGGCCCCCACGCCCAGGACCGGTCGATCCCGCTCCTCCTGATCCTTCGCGACCTCCGCCACGTCGTGGCGAGCTCGCGCGAGGCGAGGATCCTCCTCGGCTCGGGTGCGGTCCGCGTCGACGCGAAGATCGCCCGCGACCTTGCGCGCGGGGTCGGGCTCATGGACACGCTCAGCCTCGCGGCGCCCCTCGACCAGCACTTCCGCGTCGTGACCGACCGCCGGGGGAAGCTCGTCCTCGTCCCGATCCCGTCCACGGAGGCGAACGTGAAGATCGCGCGCGTTAGGTTCAAGCACGCGGCCCGTGGGGGCAAGGTCGAACTGACCCTCCACGACGGCCGGAACCTCCTCCTCCCGTCGACGACGCCCTACCGCGTCGGCGACTCCGTGAAGATCGAACTGCCCGAGCAGAAGGTCGTCGAGCACCTTCCGCTCCGACCCGGTGCCCTCGCCTACGTCTCGGGAGGTTCGCACGTGGGCGAGCTCGCCCGGGTCGACCGGATCGAGGTCCGCAACTCCTCCCAGCCGAACCTCGTCCACTTCAAGGAGGGGTTCTCGACGGTGAAGGAGTACGTCTACGTCGTGGGCGACGCCGCGCCCGGGGTCACGCTCGGCGAGGGGGTCGACCGGTGAGCGCCCCGCCCGACGCCGCGGCGGGGGTCGCCGGGACGCCGGCCCCGCCCAACCCGTACCGTTCCCTCCGCGTCATCAAGGTCGTGGTCAACGCCTCCGTCGGCGAATCCGGCGAGGCGCGCACGAAGGCGGTCCGCGTGCTCGAGATGCTCACGCACCAGAAGCCCGTCGCGACGCGCGCGCGCTCCACGAACCGGGACTTCGGGATCCGCAAGGGTCAGGAGATCGGCGCGAAGGTGACGCTCCGCGGGAGTTCCGCCTCCGACTTCCTCACCCGGGCGTTCGAGGCCCGGGACAAGCAGCTCGACGTCGACTCGATCGATAGGAACGGGAACTTCTCGTTCGGGATCGCCGACTACACCGATTTCTCGGGGATGAAGTACGACCCCGCGATCGGGATCCATGGGATGGACGTCGCGGTCGAGGTCGGCCGGGCCGGCTACCGGATCCGCGAGCGGCGGATCCAGTCGCGCCCGCTCCCCAAGGCCCTAAGGTCCACCCGCGACGAGACGAAGACGTTCCTGACGAGCACCTTCGGGGTGACCGTCCTCGAGTGAGTCCGATGAAGCCGAAGAAGAACTTTGGGCGGAAGGAGGGGTGCCTGCGGTGCGACCGCAAGCGCGGGATCGTGCGTCGCTACGGGCTCCACCTCTGCCGCCAGTGCTTCCGCGAGGTCGCCTACGACCTCGGGTTCCGCAAGTACCAGTGAGGAGGGGACGATCGTGGGACAAGATCTGTTGAACGACGCGCTCGTTTCGCTCCGCCACGCGGACCGGGAGGGCCGACCGCACGTCGAGATCGCGCCGACCTCGAAATTGATCGGGGAGGTCCTGAGGATCTTCCGCGACCACAAGTACATCGAGGAGTTCGCGTTCATACCGACCGGCCGCGGCGGGAAGTACGACGTCACGCTCTCGCGCCGGATGAACTCGTGCGGGGTCGTGAAACCCCGCATCGCGGTCGCGTTCACCCGCCTCGAGCGCTACGAGTCGAGGTTCCTTCCCGCGCAGGATTTCGGGCTCCTCGTACTCTCGACGAACCGGGGCGTGCTCGCGCACTCCGAGGCCCGCGAGCTCAAGATCGGAGGGAAGCTTCTCGCGTATGTCTACTGACGAGTCGGGCCGGGCGACGGTCGAGATCCCGAAGGGGGTCTCCCTCGCGGTCGACGGCCGGACGCTCCGCGCGAAGGGCCGCCTCGGCGCCGTCGAGCGCCCGTTCCCCTCGGACGCCCTCGCGATGGACGTGAAGGGGACCGCGGTCGCGCTCGAGCTTCGCCTCCCGACCCACCGCCGGCAATCGCAGGCGCTCCTGAGGACGTGGGCGGCCCACGTGGCGAACATCGCGGGCGGGCTCACCCAGGGCGTCGAGGCCCGTCTCAAGGTCGTCGCCGCGCACTTCCCGATGAAGGTCCAGATCCGGGGCGACGAGGTCCTGATCGAGAACTTCCTGGGCGAGAAGCACCCGCGGTCGACCCGGCTCCTGCCCGGCACGAAGGCGTCGGTCGAGGGCGAGTTCGTCACGATCAGCGGCTACGACGTGGAGCAGGTCGGCCAGAGCGCCGCGAACGTCGAGCGCGCGACCCGGATCCGCGACTACGACCCGCGGGTCTTCCAGGACGGGATCTACCTCATCGAGCGGGCCCATCTCAAGGAGGCGGCCTGATGCCCGACGCACCCGAGGACCGGGGGGAAGCGACCGAGCGGCCGGCGGAGCCCCGTACCCGGTCCGCGCGGTCGACGAAGGCGAAGCCCGCGAGCGAACCGGCCCCGAAGGAAGAGAAGCCCCAGCCGTCGGTCGCGAAGGTCCCTACCGCTCCCAAGCGGGCCGGGCTCAAGCCCGAGCTCGCCGCGCTCCTCCGGCTTCGAGGGGTCCTCGACGACCGCCGGCCGGCGTTCGTCCGCCAGGCGGCTTACCGCTACTACCGGATCGGGCGGGACGGCGCGTGGCGCCGGCCGCGCGGCCTCCAGTCGAAGCAGCGCCGCCACTACGGCTACCGCTCGGAGGTCGTGAGGATCGGCTACCGGTCCCCGGCCCGAGTCCGGGGACTCGTCCCGAGCGGGTTCGCGCCGGTGCTCGTCTCCACGACCGGCGAGCTCGAGCGCCTCGACACGAAGCTTGAGGCAGCGATCATCGCGCGCACGGTCGGGACCCGCCGCCGACTCGTCCTCGAGGAAGAGGCGAGGAAGCGAGGGGTGCACGTCTTGAACCCCATCGTCAAGGGCGAAACGGAGGCGTAGGGTCGATGCCCGATCTCTCGAACCAGCGCAGGATGGCCGCCGCGCTGCTCAAGTGCGGCGAAGGCCGGGTCTGGATCGACCCCGCGAGCCAGGAAGACCTCGCGGACGCGGTCACCCGCTCCGACGTCCGCAAGGCGATCAAGGCCCGCGTCATCCGGCGGCTCGCGGTAAAGGGCACCTCGCGCGTGCGGGCACGCCGGCACGCGCTCGAGGTCTCCAAAGGGCGGCACTCGGGCCCCGGGTCTCGGCGCGGCACGCCGTCCGCACGATTCACCAAGAAGGAGCGCTGGATGCGACGGATCCGCGCGCAGCGGAAGCTCTTGGACGAGCTTCGGCGCTCGAAGAAGATCCCCGTCGCGGTCTACCGCGCGTTCTACCGCCGGGCGAAGGGCGGCATGTTCCGCAGCCGGGCGCACCTCGTCGTGAACCTGCGCATCGCCGGGCACCTGCCGGAGGAGAAGGCATGAGCACGGGTCCCCGCTACCGGGTCCATTTCCGCCGCCGGCGGGAGGGAAAGACGGACTACCGGGTCCGGTTGCGCCTTCTCAAGTCCGACCTCTCGCGCGCGGTCGTGCGGTGCTCGGGCCGGCGGGTTCGCGTCGCGATCGTCGAGTACGACCCGGTCGGCGATAGGGTCGTCGCCGCCGCCGACAGCGCAGAGCTCGGGGGGATCGCGTTCCCCGCGACGAGCCTCGCCTCGACCCCCGCGGCGTACCTCACGGGATACCTCGCGGGCCTCCGCGCGAAGTCGAGCGGGACCGAGGAGGCCGTGCTGGACGTCGGCCTTCGCCACCCGACCGCCGGAGGCCGCCTCGCGGCCGCGCTCAAGGGCCTCCTGGACGCCGGGGTCGACCTCCCCCACGGCGAGGAGGGGTTCCCGAGCGCGGAGCGGTTGAACGGCGCGCACCTTCCAAAGCCCCTCCCCGAACCGGTGGAGTCGTACAAGCTGAAACTCCCGAAGCTCGTCCCGAGACCGGAGGCGAAGGCGTGAGCGCAGCGATCCAGGGCCCCGTTCGGTCGAGCGGCTCCTTGGGCGGCCCTCCCGGTCCGCCGGCAGCCCCCCCGTGGGTGCCGAAGACCGAGCTCGGCCGCAAGGTCTCCTCCGGCGAGATCGCGACGATGAGCGACGCGCTCGCGAGCGGTCTTCCGCTGAGGGAGTCCCCGATCGTCGACAAGCTCCTCCCCGGCCTCCACGACGAGGTCCTGGACGTCAACATGGTCCAGCGGATGACCGACTCGGGCCGACGGTTCAAGTTCGCCGTCACGGTCGTGGTCGGGAACGGCGACGGGTTCGTCGGCCTCGGTCGCGCCAAGGGGCGCGAGGTCGGGCCCACGATCCGTCGCGCGATCGACCGGGCGAAGCTCGAGATCGTCGAGGTCCTGCGAGGGTGCGGGAGCTGGGAGTGCGGGTGCGGCCGCGCGCACACCGTCCCGTTCATCGCGCGGGGCCGCTCGGGTTCCGTCGTCGCGTCGTTCAAGCCCGCCCCTCGGGGCGTCGGGCTCGCGGTCGGCGACGTCGCGAAGCCGATCTTGAGGTTCGCAGGGTTCACGGACGCGTGGGGGTTCGCCGAGGGTCACACGAAGACGACCGTCAACTACGCCCAGGCCGCCTACCGGGCGCTGGCCGCGCTCTCCCAGGTGAAGGTGCCGCCCGAGGACGCCGACCGGCTCAAGATCGTCCGCGGCCCGATCGGGACGTCGATCCTGCCTCCGAAGGAGGAGGGAGCGCCCCGTCCGATGCGTGGGCGCGGTCGGGGCCGGGGCCGCGGTCCCCCCGGACGGGGCGGAACCCGCGGAGGGCCCCCGGGCCGGCGTCCGACTGGCGGCGGCCCCGGCGGGCCACCGGCGCGCGGCCCGCCCCCGGGCCGGCCGGCGGGGAGGTAGGTCGATGGCGTGGATGGTCGTGAGGGTCCGGGGTTCGATCCACGCGCGGGGGGACATCGTCGACACGCTCCGGTTCCTCCACCTCACCCGCCCCAACCATGTGACGATCCTTCCGGAAGAGCCGTCGTTCCGGGGCATGCTCACGAAGGTCCAGGGGTACGTCACCTGGGGCGAGGCGGACCCCCCGACGGTCGGGCGCCTGCTCACGGAGCGCGGAGAGACGGTCGATGGGAAGCGGGTCTCTCCCGAGAGCCTCGCTCAGGTGCTCCGGACGAAGGACGTGGAGGAGCTCGCAAAGACCGTGACGGAGCGGGGCCTGCCGAAGGTCCCGGGGTTGAAGCCTCTCTTCCGTCTGCGGGCGCCGAGCGGAGGATGGCGATCGACGAAGAAGCCGTACGCGCGGGGCGGCGCGCTCGGCTACCGGGGCCGCACGGTCAACGACCTCGTCCGCCGGATGATGTAGAGGGACGATGCCGAGTCGCACGAAGAAGTTCCGGGGCCTGCGGAACCACGGACGCGGGATGAAGGCCGGCCGAGGGGCCGGTAAGCAGGGCGGCCGAGGGAACGCCGGGCTCCACAAGTACAAGTTCAAGTCGATGCTGATCTACGCCCCCGACCATTTCGGCCGCCACGGGTTCTCGCGGCCGAGCCAGGTCGTCGAACGGCCTACGGCCGTGAACGTCGGCGCGCTCGACGCGCTCGTCCCGGTCCTCGAAGCGGCCGGCGCCTTCTCGCGAGAGGGCGAGACGTTCGTCGCCGACCTCACGAAGTGGGGGGTCGACCGGCTCCTCGGGGGAGGCTCGACCGAACGGCCGTGGAAGGTCGTCGTCGCCTACGCCTCCCGGCACGCCCGGGAGAAGGTGACGGTCGTCGCCGCCGCCCGCTCGGACGTTCCAGCGCCTGCGCCCTCGCCGGCGAAGTAGCACCCACGGCCGTGATTCGCAGGGTCGCGCCGAGCCGGCCCGCCCCGGTAGGACCCGAGGGGCCTCCCGACGGCGCCGCCCGTTCCAAAGACTATATAATGCGCCCCTCGGCTCCGCGGCGGTAGCGCATGGCGGAGGAGGAGATCCCTCGCGACCCGCGGTGGGCGATCCCGCTGCTCGTCCTGGGCGCGGTCGTCCTGTCGATCGTCTGGTTCTGGGACCGGCCGACGATCCTCGCCCTCGGGATCGTCTCGATCATCGTCGCGGTGATCCTCGGCCTCCTCTACCTCGGTCTCTCCTACAACGGCTCGCGCTCGAAGCTCTACGGCCTGAAGCCGGTCACGAGCCGGATGCCGGCGGTCTCGCAGCCGAAGGGCCACGTCCACTTCCGGACGAAGATGTCGTGGACGATCGGCGTCCTCCTCCTCTACTTCCTCCTCGCGAACATCTACCTCTTCGGCGTCGACCAGCAGACCGTCGTCGACCTGTTCGCGAGCTACCGCTCGATCCTCGCGGGGGCCCAGGGGACCCTGATGCACCTCGGGATCGGCCCGATCGTCACCGGGTCGATCATCATGCAATTGTTCACCGGCGCGAAAATCATCAACCTCGATCTGACGGACGATCAGGACAAGGGGACGTACCAGGGGACGCAGAAGGTCCTCGTGATCGCGATGATCTTCGTCGAGGCGGTCCCCCAGGTCTTCGGCTACCTCACCCCGTCCGGGTCGATCGTCGCGAGCCTCGGGACCGCCTCTCCGGGGAACGGGCTCCTCCTCGCGAACTCGATCATCATCGCCCAGCTCGTCTTCGGCAGCTACCTCGTCTTCCTGATGGACGAGGTCGTCTCGAAGTGGGGGATCGGCAGCGGGATCTCCCTTTTCATCGCCGCCGGGGTCTCGCAGCAGATCATCCAGGGAACGCTCAACTGGATCCCGCAGAACCCGGCGTCGGCGGTCTCGGCGGCGAACCCGCCCGCCGGGACGATCCCGAAGACCCTCTGGTTCTTCACGCACTTCAGCGCCTCCCAGATGGCAGGAGGGGGATGGGAACAGGTCCTTTTGCGCCAGCCGAACCCGATGGTCGCGCTCGTCGGCACGGCCGTGATCTTCTTCCTGGTCGCCTGGACCGAATCGACGCGGATCGAGCTCCCACTCTCTCACGCGGAGGCCCGCGGCGCCCGCGGCCGCTACCCGCTGCGCCTGATCTACGCATCGAACATCCCCGTCATCCTGATGAGCGCGCTGCTCGCGAACGTCTCGATCGTCACGATCCTCCTCTGGTCGAACCCGACCCTCTCCGTCTTCCCGCTGCTCGGGCACCAGTGGTGGGTCGGCTCCTACCCGGCGAGCGCCGCCGTGGCCCAAACGATGGGGGTGAGCCAGACGCAGCCCCTGACGGGAGGGGCGTTCTACCTTTCGACGCCCAACGGGCTCGAATCGTGGCTGTTGCCGATCCTGAACTACCAGGTCTACGGCGGCTTTCTGTTCCGCCACCAGTGGTGGCAGGGGTTGGTCCACGTCCTCGTCTACTTCAGCGCGATGGTCGGCGGGTCGATCCTGTTCGCGAAGTTCTGGATCTCGACGACGAACATGGGTCCCGAGGCGGTCGCCCGGCAGATCGAGGCGACGGGGATGCAGATCCCTGGCTTCCGCAGGGAACCGCGGGTTCTTCGACGCGTCCTCGAGCGCTACATCCCGGTGATCACGGTGATCTCGGGCGCGGCGGTCGGCGCCCTCGCGGCCGGGGCGGACCTCATCGGGACGCTGGGCAACGCGAGCGGCACCGGCGTGCTCCTGACGGTCGGGATCATCATCAACCTCTACGACGCGATGGGGCGCGAGCAACTGATGGAGATGAACCCGCTCCTGAGACGGTTCCTCGGAGGCGAGAGCTGATGGCGGGAGACCAGACCCCGCTGCGGTCGGTCCTGGACGACGCCGACGGCCGCGTGCACGAGCCGGCGGCCCCCCTCGACTCGGAGCCGCTCGTCGGACCGGAGGACGACGAGGACGACGACGAGACTCCCCCGCCGGTCGAGCCCCGGCCCCGCCCTCCCGCGCCGACGTTCAAGATCTCGACGATGATCTACGTCTTCCTTGGCCTTCTCGGGATCTGGATGATCTTCGACACGACGCTTCGGAACGAGATCGCCAACGCGCTCGGTACGAGCGGCTCGTCCTCGGGTCCGCTCTATATCGCGATCGGGTTCGGGTCGAGCTACCTCCTCGCGACGATGGCGGTCGCCGCCGCGATCGAGATGCTGATCACCGCGGTCGCCTACAACTACACGACCGACTGGGTGAAGGCCGCGAAGGTCCAGAAGTGGAGCGCCGCGTTCCGCAAGGTGCAGATGGCCGCCATCCGCTCGGGGAAGAAGGACCGGATCGCGGCGCTGAAGCCCCACCAGGAGAAGCTCGCCCGGCTCTCGGGGGAGGTCTCGATCGCCCAGTTCAAGGGGATGGCGATCACCTACTTCCTGCTCATCCTGATCTACACGTGGGTCGGCCTCGTGATCGCGGCCGCGGGCGTCGCCCACCAGACGATCTCGTTCAACGGAGCGTCGATCGATCTCATGGGCCACATCGGCAGCCTCCCGGTCCCCTGGTGGTTCGTGATCTTCAGCCTCTACACGATCCCGTTCTCGCTGATCTTCCGGCGCCTCCTGAAGCACGTGTGGATCCGGCGGTACGTCGAGAAGCACCCGATCACCACCGGCCCGTCGACCGGAGCGGTCGGGGGTTCGGCGTGATCCGCCGGGTGGTCGCGATCGGCGGCCCCCCGGGGAGCGGGAAATCCACGGCGGGCCGACTCGTCGCCGAAGCGCTGGAGCTCGAGTACGTTTCCGCGGGGGCCGTCTTCCGGGCCGAGGCCGAGCGCCGGGGGTTCGACCTCGAGGCGTTCGGGCGGTTCGCCGAGGCCCATCCCGAGGTCGACCGGGAGCTGGACCGTCGGATGCAGGCGCTCGCCCGCCCCGGCGTGCTCCTGGACGGACGGATCCAGGGGGTCCTGTGCCGGCGGAACGGCATCCCCGTCCACGCGATCGCCGTGACCGCCTCCGAGGAGGAACGGGTCCGCCGGGTCGCGGCGCGCGACCGCGAGAGCGCGGAGATGGCGCGAGCCCATCTCGTCGCCCGCGAGGCGAGCGAACGGGACCGCTACCTCCGCTACTACGGGATCGACCTCGAAACCACCCCCGCGGACCTGACGGTCGATTCGACCCGGCAGCCCCCTCACGAGGTGGCGGCGGAGGTCGTCGTGTTCGTGCGCAGCCACGACGCGGAGCCCGCGTGACGACCGAGGGATCGGCCGACGACCCGGTCCGAGCCAGGATCGCCGACGGCGCCTTCGTCCTCGTCGACAAGCCCCGGGGTCCGTCGTCCCACCAGGTCACGGCCTGGGCGCGGGACCTTCTTGGGGTTGAGACCGCCGGGCACGCGGGGACCCTCGACCCGAACGTCTCGGGGGTCCTCTGGGTCGGCGTCGGTCCCGCGTTGAAGCTCCTGCCGCTCGTCCTCGACTTCCCGAAGCGCTACGTCGGGGCCGTCACGTTCCACGCCCGGGTCGGGGTGCGCGAGCTCGAGAAGCTCCTCGTGGAGTTCACGGGGCCGGTCTACCAGACCCCTCCCGTCCGCTCGGCGGTCAAGCGCGAGCGACGGGTCCGCACGATCCATCGCCTGAAGCTCGTCGAGGCGGACGGGACCCGCGCCCTTCTCGACATGGTCGTCGAATCGGGGACGTACGTCCGGACGCTCGCCGTCGACCTCGGCGAAGCGCTGGGGATCGGGGCCCACCTAGAGGAGCTTCGCCGGGTCGCGACCGGCCCGTTCGACGAGCGGAAGGCCGTGCCCCTCACGACGCTCGCGGACGCCGAGGCGAGCCACCGGGCGGGGGATTCCACGGCCCTCCTCGCCCTCCTGCACCCGATCGACGAGGTCTGGAAAGAGTTCCCGACGCTCGTCCTGAAGGACGGCGCGGCGAGCGCCGTCGCTCACGGCGCGGGGCTCGCGCGGGGAGGGATCGCTTCCGCATCCAGGCCGTTCGCCCGAGGAGCTCACGTGGCCCTCGTCACCCGTACCGGCGACCTCGTCGCGACCGGCGTCGCGGCGTTCGGGTCGGCCGAGACCGGCCCGGTAAAGCACGGCTGGGTCGTCACCGGGACCCGGGTGTTCGCCGACCCGGACCGGTTTCCGGCCCTCTGGAACCGGGCCAAGGGCTCTCCCGGACCCGCCGCGCCCCCGGACGCCGGTTAGGGTTATCTGCCGACTCCCCTCGAACGGTCCGTGTCGGCCGGCGGGAGGCCCCGCCCGGACGCCGGGGTCCGCCTGTTCGGCGGTCTGGCCCGCTGGATCGTGCGCCATCCGGTCTACCCGATCGTCGGCTGGGTCGTCCTGCTCGCGGTCGCGCTCCCGTTCCTCTCCCACCTCAACTCCGTCACGACGAACTCGGCCGAGAACCCTCCGTCGTCCGCGCCGAGCGTGCTCGCGCAGCACCAGTTCGACCGGCTGTTCCCCAACGACACGGGAGGTTCGTCGTCGACCGTCCTACTCTACGGACCGAACCTTACCGACCGGCACGCGCAGGACGCGGTCGAGAACGTCACGGCGAAGCTCGTGGGCGACCCGTCGCTCGAGGACGTCCGCTCGGTGGCGACCGTCTACACCGCGTACGCCGCCTACCTCGTGGGAGAGGTCGAGCTGGCGAGCGGCGCGATCCGAGGCGCCCTCCCGCTGGTGAACGGGACCTCGGCCCTCCTGTGGGGGGTTCCCTCGTCGTTCCTCGCGGACTGGGAGACGCTGGTCGCCAGCAATACGACCGAGCCGGCGTGGCACTGGAACTATCCCGCCTACCGCGAGGCGGAAGCCGACCTCACGAACCTCACCGCCCAGGAGGTGCTCTCCGACTTCTACGCCGGCAACGGCTCCTCCCTGGCGGGGTTCAACGGTTCGGCCGATTGCGCGAACCAAACGATCCCCGACGGCGCCCTCGCGTGCGCGGATTCGACGACCCGCGCGAACCTCGCTGCGTCCTTGCCGTTCCTCGGCCTTCCTTCCCCCGAACGAACGCTCGCGTCGATCGCCCTCGCGCGGATGGGGATCGAGAACTTCACGAACTGGACGGTCGTTCGAGCTGTGGGCGTCGCCGTCGTCCCGGGCCTCTCGGGACTCCCGGCCGGCTGGGTCGGGTCGGTGTGGGCGGCGTTCCCCGACGCTTCCCCGAGCACGGCGCAGACCGTCGCGTACGCGAGCGCAGCCGTGAACGCGTCGACCCTCGCGTCGGAACCGCTCCCGGTACCGAAGGCGATCGTCCACGAGTTCGTGAACGCGGCCGAGACCGCGAGCCTTGTCGTGGTCTCGTTCTCGGTCGCGGACGATTACACGAACTCGGCGGGGGTCCAGCCGGTCTACCGGGACCTCGACCGGATCGCCGCCGACACCGCCTCCGCCCTCTCGGCGTCCGACCCGTCGGGGTCGATCGTCTATTACCAGACCGGCCCCGCCCCGCTCGACCGGCTTACCCAGGACGCTGTCAACGCGTCGCTCGCCCTCGTGCTGCCGCTCACGGTCGGGCTCCTCCTCGGGATCTCCATGCTTTATTTCCGCTCCCCGCTGACCCCGCTCGTCACGTTCGCCGGCCTCGGGGTCGCGCTCGTCCTCGGGATCGGCGGAACGGTCCTCGTGGGCACGCTGATCTCGCACGTCGACACGACCTCGCTCACGCTCGAAGAGGTGTTCGTCCTCGGCGTCGGGACCGACTACTCGATCTTCCTGGTCGCGCGCTATCGCGAGGAGCTCGTCGCCGGGCGCTCGTCCGACGAGGCGATCGTCGCCTCGCTCTCGTGGGCCGGTCAGTCGGTCGCGACCAGCGGCTCGACCGCGATCATCGTGACCCTGGCGCTCGCGTTCAGCGGAATCGCTCTTCTCTCGCAGTGGGGGATGGTGCTCTCGCTCGCGATCCTCATCACGATGCTCCTCTCGCTCACGCTCGTTCCGGCCGCGCTCAAGCTCCTCGGGCCGCGGATCTTCTGGCCGATGACGGGCGAACGATTCCGCCGCCGCGCGGCGGCGGTGAACGGGCGCGCGCGGCGGGGCGACACCTACTTCTATCGGGCTGCCCGCCTCACCCAGCGGAGGCCGGGGTCCGTCGTCGCGGCGGTCCTGCTCGTCTCCGCCCCGCTGGTCGCGGTCGCCCTAACCGTGCCCGTTTCCTACGACTTCTACGCGCAGCTGCCGAGCCAGCAGCCCGCGACGGACGGGCTCGCCAACCTGAGCCAGCAGTTCGGGCCGGGGTTCGCCGTCCCGTCGTTCGCCCTCGTGACGTTCGCCGCCCCGCTCGTCACGAACAACGTCTCCAACGCCACCGAGTTCGTCGACCTTCAGATCCTCACGTCGACGGCGAACAACACCTCCGGCATCGAGTCCGTGACCTCCCCGGTCGGGCCGTACGGCGCCAGCATGGAAGCGTGGCTTACCCTCGCGAGCGCGCCGCCGGCGAATCGGTCGAACCTCCTCGGGGTCCTCGCCTCGTACGTCGGGACCGACGGGCGGACCGTCCTCCTCACGTTCCAGACCACCGACGCGGGGCTCTCCTCGGGGGCCGTGGCGGCGGTCCAGTCGGTCGCGGGGTCGTTCGATGGGTTCCAATCGGGCCATCCCGAGGTCGCGGGCGTCGTGTTCGGAGGAGGGGCCCCGGTGATCCGCGACCTTGCGGACGAAACGACGTTCGCGACCGAGGTGATGATCGTCGCCGTGACGATCGGGCTCGTCTGCGTCCTCCTCGCGGTCCTCCGCTCCTGGATCATCGCGCTGATGGCCGTCGGGACGATCGGCCTCTCCATCGGCTGGGCGTGGGCCGTCACGGACCTCCTGTTCCAGGATTTGTTGGGCTTTCCTCTGTTCTTCTACGTCCGGACGATCCTCGTCGTCCTCGTGCTCGGGCTCGGGATCGACTACAACATCTTCCTCCTCACGCGCGTTCGCGAGGAGCGGGTCCGCGGTCGCGCCTCGGGACCGGCGGCCGCCGAAGCGCTCGGCAGGACCGGCGGGATCATCACCGCCGCGGCCGTGATCCTCGCCTGCGCGTTCGGCGCCCTCGTGGTCGGCGAGTTCACCCTCATCCGGGCGATCGGGTTCGCGGTCGCGACCGCGGTCCTCCTGGACGCGATGGTCGTGAGGACCTACCTCGTCCCGGCCGCCCTCCAGCTCCTGGGGGACCGTGCCTGGAACCTCACGGGGCGGCGGACGCCGCCCGGAAGGGGCAACGTCTCGCTCGAGGGAGCCCCCGGCACGGGACCCGGAGTCCAGGCGTCGGACCCCTACCCGGAGAGGAAGCGGGCCTGAGCCCGAGCGACGTGGGGGTCGGCGGACGACGTGTCCACCACCTCCACGACCTTTCCGTCACGATCGATGAAGAACGAGACGCGGCGGGCCTTCCCGCGCGGCCCGAGGACGCCGTACCGGGAGGACACCTCCTTCGTCGAGTCGGCGATGAGCGGGAACTCGAGGCCGTACTTCCGAGCGAACGCGAGCTGGGCGGGACAGCCGTCGACGCTCACTCCGACGACCCGGATCCCGCGCTTCGCGAACTCGGGAAGGTGCTTCTGGAATCCCTTCGATTCGATCGTACATCCGGGAGTGTCGGCTTCGGGATAGAAGTAGAGCACGACCGGAGTTCCTCGGAGGGAGGAGAGACGGAAAGGGGTCCCGTCCTGGTTCGGTGCCTCGAAATCGGGCGCGGGATCTCCGACCGCGATCATCGCAGCGGCCACGCCATCGAAGCTATATGACGCGGACCGGGTCGATCAGGCCGTCGACACGGTCACGAGCGTCTCGGTCGCCTTGATCCCGGCGATCTTGCGGATCTTGTGAACGACGACGTCCAGAGCCTGGTTGATCTGCTGTGCCTCGACCTTCACGATCAGGTCGAACGGTCCCGTAACGGCCTGGACCTCCGTGACGTTGGGGACGGCCTTGATCCGACGGAGGACCTCGTCCAGGCGACCGACCTCGGTCTCTACGAGCAGGAACACGGTCTCCATCGGGCAGTCCATCGAGGGGGACGGGAGCGCGGTTCTTCAACCTAGCGCCCCACCGACCGACCGGAGCGGCAGGTGGGCGCAAGGTCCGTGGAGGCCCGTCGTCCGGACAAAGCGGTGGGGCCGGGCCGTGGCCCGGGGCTGGAGACAGCGAGGTTCGCGGTCCGACAACCCGGGGAACCGCTGGGTAGGTCTCCTCGCCGTTACCAACGCCCGCCCCTCCTCATAGGTATCTTAAGGTGGGAGCCGTTCCGCCCCCGGTCGCCTTTCCTCGAATCGAACTCATGATGTCGGACGTTCCGGGCGGGTCCTCGACTTCGGGGTCCGGAGCGACTCCTCCCCGTACGCGCTTCTCTCGAGGGCTGATCGGAGGGATTGCGGGCGTTCTGGTCGTGGTCGCCGTGGTCGTCTCGCTCCTGCTCGCGGGGGTGATTCCCGGGTTCCGTCTCGTATCGGGCTCGTCGGGTACCCCCGAGTACACCATCGACTTCACCGAATCCGGCCTCCCCTCGGGCACGTCGTGGTCGGTGACCATGGCGTCGACGACCTCCCACTCCACGACCTCTTCGATCACGTTCCGGGAGGCCAACGGGAGCTACACGTACCGCGTGGGAACCGTCGCCGGTTACGAGAGCAGTCCGTCGACCGGAGCGGAGACGATCTACGGAACGGGGGTGACGGTGACCATCACGTTCAAGCCGGCGCTCGTGGCCACGCTCTCGCCGAGCCCATCCACTACGCAGGTCGGAGAGTCCTCGACCCTCACGATCGGTCTCTCCGGCGGATTCTCTTACACGTCGTGGACGCTGACGGAGAACGGGTCGACCGCCAATCTCTCGGGAGCAAGCGAAGGTGCCTACACGTTCACCCCCGCGCACGCGGGTACGTACACCTTCTACCTCAACGCGACGGACTCGATCGGAGCCACGTCGTACGTCACCGCGACCGTAACGGTCCAGCCCGCGCTTTCCGCCGCCCTCCGCGCAACCCCCCCAACGACCCAGGTCGGTGCCTCGTCCCTGCTCGCCGTTTCCTTCTCGGGCGGGGTCGACCCGATCGCCTGGACCCTGGCGGAGAACGGGTCGTCCGCCAACATCACGGGTGTTACCAGCGACCGCTTCACGTTCCTTCCGCTCTACGCTGCGACCTATACGTTCTACCTCAACGCGACGGACCGGGTTGGAAGCAGCTCTCGGACGACGGCGTCCGTCACGGTCCGGCCGGCGCTGGTCGCCAATCTGAGCGCGAGACCGTCGACCGTCCACGCCGGAGAGCGATCGACCCTCACGCTGGAGTTCTCGGGCGGTGTGCCTCCGATCTCGTGGACCCTCGCGGAGAACGGTTCGACGTCGAACCTCTCGGGAGTGTCGAGCGACCAGTATACCTTCACCCCCCTCCACGCAGCCACGTACACGTTCTATCTCAACGCCACGGACGCGGTCGGTAGCGTCTCCCGGACCACCGCGACCGTGACGGTGAGCACGGGACTGGTCGCCAACCTGAGCGCGAGCCCAGCGACGACCCAGGTGGGGGGTACCTCGACCCTCACGCTCCGGTTCTCGGGCGGGGTGACGGCAGCTTCCTGGACCTTGGAGATGAACGGGTCTACGGCGAACCTCTCCGGCGTCTCCACCGACGAGTACGCTTTCACTCCGTCGGCCGCCGGTACTTACACGTTCTACCTGAACGCAACGGCCGCGGGCGGGGAGGCGTTCAACGCCACCGCGACCGTGAACGTCGACCCTGCCCTCCAGTCGACGCTCACCGTGAACGCGACGACGCTCCAGGTCGGGAACGTGTCGAACGTCACGATCGGATTCTCGGGCGGCGTCCCGCCGGTCCAATGGACGCTCGAAGAGAACGGCTCGACGGCCAACCTCTCGGGGGTTTCGGGCGGTCGCTACACGTTCGCTCCGCTCCACGCGGGGAACTATACGCTCTACCTCAACGCGACGGACCGGGTCGGGAGCACCGCGGAAAACCGGACGAACGTGACGGTGGATCCGGGGCTGGTCGCGAACCTCAGCGCGAGCCCCGCGACGACCCAAGTGGGTGGCACCTCGACCCTCACGCTCCGGTTCTCGGGCGGGTTGAACGCGTCGGCGTGGACCCTCGAGAGGAACGGGTCCACGGCGAACCTCTCGGGGGTGTCGGGAGATCACTACGACTTCGTCCCATCGCATGCGGGGAACTACACGTTCTATCTCAACGCGTCGGGCGCGAGAGGAGCTAGGTCCACCGCCCGAGCGACCGTCGTCGTGGAACCGGCGCTGGCCGTGACGCTGACGGCGAACCCGCCGACGACCCACGCGGGGAGCCCATCGACCCTCACCCTCGGGTTCTCGGGAGGCGTCAGGCCGATCGCCTGGTCGCTCGCGGAGAACGGTTCGACGGCCAACCTCTCGGGAGTGGCGAGCGGTCGGTACGCGTTCGCCGCGCTCCACACCGGCAGCTACACGTTCTACCTCAACGCCACGGATTCGGTCGGGAGCGACTCCCGGGCGACGGCGACGGTGACGGTCGAGACGGCGTCGGGGTACACCGTGACGTTCACCGAGAGCGGACTTCCCTCCGGCACGCCGTGGACGGTTACGCTGGGCGGCGTGACGAACTCCTCGACGACCGACGCGGTCGAGTTCGAGGCATCGAACGCCACCTACGACTACAGCATCGGCGCGTCCGGCTACTGGGCATCCCCGGCCACGGGACCCCTCACGGTCGCGGGGAGCCCGGTGAGCCAATCGGTCGCCTTCACGAAGGCGACGTCCGGCGGTTCGTCCTACTCCGTGACGTTCACACAGACCGGTCTGCCCGCGACGACCGCATGGCAGATCGGCTTCTTCGAGAACGTCTCCGGCCGCATCGCCGGCCTGGACGAAGCGGGCGAGGGAGGATCGATTGAGTTCGCCGTGCCCAACGGGTCATACGCGTGGTTCCCGCTGAACGTCGCGGGTTTCGCTGCGAACATCACCGGCGGAAATCTCTCCGTGAACGGGCACGATGTGACGCAGGCGCTCGTTTTCAACGAAACGTACGACGTGAACTTCACGGAGACCGGACTGCCCTACGGGACCGTGTGGACCGTGCATCTTGGCAGCCAGTGGCAGAACTTCACCGCCTACGGCAGCGGCGGGGTGTTTGCTGAGCTGAACGGAACGTACAGCGTCGCGGTGAACGCTACCGGTTACACCGCCTCCTTCGCTCCTGGCCCCGTCACCGTGGCAGGGCGCTCCATCAACGTGACCGTCACGTTCACCCGGGGGACCGCGTACACGGTGAACTTCCAGGAGAGCGGTCTTGCGACCGGCGCCTTCTGGACGGTGACTCTGAACGGGGAATCGCAAACGGGCTACGTCGGCTACTACGCGCCGTCGTTCACCGAGGCGAATGCGACGTACAACTTCAGCGTGAGCGCGCGAGGGTACTCCGCGTCGCCCGCCTCCGGTGGCGTCACGGTCGCGGGCGGGACCGTTTCCAAGACGATCACGTTCACGCACGTGACGGGGTACTCGGTCACGTTCACGGAGACCGGCCTACCCGCCGGATCGCGCTGGTCGGTGGATCTGAATGGCACAGGAAATCTCTCGACTACTTCCGGAATCTCGTTCTCGCAGATCCCGAACGGCAGGTACAACTTCACGGTCAGCACGACTGTACTCTACTACGCCATCGTGCCGGTTTCCGGAACCGTCACCGTCTCGGGCAGTGCGGTTGCGAAGACGGTGACGTTCACCAAGGAGACGACGTACTCCATCGCCGTCGTCGAGACCGGTTTGCCGAGCGGCACGGCGTGGGGTGCCTACGTCGAGGGCGGGTTCTTCACCAACTACTACACCAACTCTTCCACCAACGCGACGGTCGTGGTTCAAGCTCCCGACGGAAACTACACTCTGTTCGCAACCGCGTTTTCGGTCAACGGCTACATCTCCACACCGCTGACGGACGGGTTGACCGTGAGCGGCCACGACCTACGCGAATCCGTGACGTTCTCCCACGCTCCGCAACTCCACATCGTGGAGTTCCTCCTCGTGAACAAGATCAGCGGGAACCCCTTCGGAACGGTTCCGAACGGGACGAGCTGGACCGTTTTGTTCGGCGGAGAGACCCAGACCGCGACGGGCTTTCTGATGGCATTCGCCGTGGCGAACGGGACCTACACCTTCAGCATCACTCCCCCGTCGGGTTACAACGCCTTACCTCGATCCGGCACGCTGACGGTCGATGCCGGTCCGACCACCGGAAGCCTGTTCGGTGCAGCCAGCGTTGAAGTCGACCTCCGGTCCGGTTCGGGCGGCGGAGTGCCGCGTTCGTCCATCGTCACGGATTCGACGTTCATTTTGCCCACGGGTCCGGAAATGGCCGCGCGCCCATCAATAGGGCCTCGGCCCGTTTCGTAAGGCGAGGGGTCCCGGAACTCTAGGCACGCCCCGGCGCGCTGGAGGAGGACATCCCCCATGGGGAAATACTCCGTGGCCGAGAGCCGTCAGACGATCGGTCTCGACCCTTCGGGACCCCCGTCCTTAGGGAACCCCCCAGGTAGAGAAGGGTCGAACGCTTGACACTGCGACCCCTCGTCAAAGCACGGGCCCGTTTCGTAACTACCGAGCGCCGCGGTCTGGTCCGGCTCGAGTCTCTGATCAGGGGCTCAGGTGAGTCGAGGGACGCTTCCAGGGATTCAGAGTTACTTGCACTGACCGCGAGCGGAACG
>Ga0187815_10000024_pt1 | contig 70137 bp, 63 predicted proteins | sample NC_S_5_FD_132962 | JGI IMG/M metagenome (GOLD analysis project Ga0187815, IMG submission 132962) | Wetland sediment microbial communities from Neuse River Estuary, North Carolina, USA - ASW-S_5 | ecosystem: Environmental > Aquatic > Freshwater > Wetlands > Sediment | place: USA: North Carolina... | reverse complement strand
GCCACGGTGCGGACAACCCGATCGGCGACAACGCCACCGACGCGGGTCGTGCGCAGAACCGCCGCGTGGAGCTGCAGGTCCAGCAGTAATCGGACCTGTCGCAGTGTCACGGAAAAGCCCGGCGCATGCCGGGCTTTTTCTTTGGTTCCACGCCACTTAGGCTTGCACGATGTCCCCCGTACGACTATCCGCGGCACCAGGCGGCAAGCGCCACGGCGTAGCCCGCGTGCTGAGCAAGCTGGGCGTGTGTTCGCGCAGCCAGGCCGAGGCCGCGGTGCGGGCGGGGCGTGTCGTCGTGGATGGCCGCGTGGTGCGCGATCCCGAGCATCCGGTCGAGGCAGGCCGCCAGCAACTGAGCCTGGATGGCGTGGCCGTGGCGGCGGCGCAGCGCGTCTACATCGCCCTGAACAAGCCGCGCGGCATCGTGGTGAGCGCTTCCGACGAGCGCGGCCGCGACACGGTCTACGACTTGCTGTGCGACGCGGGCCTCCCATGGCTGGGACCGGTGGGGCGGCTGGACAAGGCCAGCGAGGGCCTGCTGCTGCTCAGCAATGACAGTGTCTGGGCCGCAGGCATCACCGAGCCGGACGCGCACCTGGACAAGACCTACCACGTACAGGTGGCAGGGCAACCGGGTGCGGAGGTGCTGGCTGCGATGCAGGACGGCGTCCGCGAGGGGGCCGACCTGCTCCGGGCGAGGCGCGTTGCGCTGCTGCGTGCCGGCGAGAAGAACGCCTGGCTGGAAGTGGTGCTGGACGAGGGCCGCAACCGGCACATCCGCCGCCTGCTGGCGGCGCTAGGTGTCGACGTGCTGCGCCTGATCCGCGTGGCCATTGGCCCGCTGGCGCTGGACAACCTTGCCAAGGGCAGGTGGCGCCACCTCGATGCGGACGAGGTGGCGCGGCTCAGGCAGCGTTAGCCGCCGATCACTCCGAGTTGCCTGCCTACCTTGGTGAAGGCCGCGATCGCGCGATCCAGGTGCTCGCGGGAGTGCGCCGCACTCATCTGGGTGCGGATGCGCGCCTGGCCCTGCGGTACCACCGGGTAGAAGAAGCCGGTGACGTAGATGCCTTCGTCGAGCAGGGCGCTGGCCATCGCCTGCGCCTTGGGCGCGTCGTAGATCATCACCGGCACGATCGGATGCACGCCGGGCTTGATGTCGAAGCCGGCCTTCGTCATCGCCTCGCGGAAATAGCGGGTGTTTTCCTTGACCTTTTCGCGCAGGTCGCCGGCCGCTTCCAGCATGTCGAACACCTTGATCGCGGCGGCCACCACGTGCGGCGGCAGCGAGTTTGAGAACAGGTAGGGGCGCGAGCGCTGGCGCAGCATCTCGATCATCTCGGCGCGGCCGGTGGTGAAGCCGCCCAGCGCGCCGCCCAGCGCCTTGCCGAGCGTGCCGGTGAACAGGTCGATCTTGTCCATCACGCCGTTGACCTCGGCCGAACCACGGCCGGTGTCGCCCAGGAAGCCGGTGCAGTGGCACTCGTCGATGTGCACCAGCGCGTTGTACTTCGCGGCCAGCGCGGTGATCTGGTCGAGCTTGGCGATGAAGCCGTCCATCGAGAACGCGCCGTCGGTGGAGATCAGCTTGGTACGTGCACCGGCGGCATCGGCGGCCTGCAGCTGTTTCTCCAGGTCGGCCATGTCGCTGTTGGCGTAGCGGTAGCGCCTGGCCTTGCACAGGCGGATGCCGTCGATGATCGAGGCGTGGTTGAGCGCGTCGGAGATCACCGCGTCCTCCTCGCCCAGCAGCGGCTCGTACAGGCCGCCGTTGGCGTCGAAGCAGGCGGCGTAGAGGATGGTGTCGTCGGTGCCGAAGAACTCGGCGATCTTCCTTTCCAGCTGCTTGTGCAGGTCCTGCGTGCCGCAGATGAAGCGCACCGAGGCCATGCCGAAGCCGTGCGTGTCGAGTGCGTCCTTCGCAGCCTGGATCACCTCCGGATGATCGGCCAGGCCAAGGTAGTTGTTGGCGCAGAAGTTCAGTACCTTGCGGCCGCCTTCCAGTTCGATCTCGGCCGACTGCGGCGAGACGATCACGCGCTCGGCCTTGAACAGACCCTGCTCGCGGATGGATTGCAGTTCGCTGGCGTAGCGCGCCTGGCCGGGGTAGCTCATGTCGGGATTCCGCTGCTGGTGAAAACGCCGATTGTCGGTCATTTCGCGACCACCATCCATGGCAGTCGCCCCTCCGGCCGTTGCTGGCGCGATGCCATGGTCGCCCGCGTCGCGTCGGGGCGGCGGAAAGCCGCTCAATGCAGGCCGAAATCGACCCGGGTGGTCTTGCCCTGGTCGTCAATGCCCTTGGCGTCGAGCTTGGGCGCCAGCACGAACACGCGGCTGTCGTCGAGCTTGCCGCGCAGCCACCCGCGCACCGCGTCGGCGCGGCGTTCGGCAAGGTGGCGCAGCGCGTCCGCGTCCACCGGCATGTTGGCCTCCAGCAGTTTGCGCATCACGTCCGGCGGCTGCGACTTGGTGAGGCCGATGGCGTCGCGCGGCTTGGGGAATTTCGCGTGCTTGTAGGCTTTTTTAAGGTACTTGTCGTACTGGTCGTGCGTCAGCTTCGAAAGGTCGGAGCCTTCGCCCGCCTCCTGTTGCACCAGGTCGTCCACCATCACCTTGCGCAGGCCGCTCTCATCGAACTTCGGATCGATGCGGCCGATGATGTCCAGCTTCAGCGAGGTCTTCTGCTGCAGGATCTTCACGATCTGCCCGAGCTTGTCCTGCGCCTTCGCGTCGAGCACGGCCGAGCCGGGGGCGAATTCCACGTAGCCCAGGTCCTGCTGCTTGCCGCCGCCCATCGCCGAGGCGATCAGGCGGAACGGCGAGGTCACGGCGCGACCGATCAGGTTGACGAAGGCATGCCAGATCAGGCTGCCCACGCTGAACCGGGGGTCGTCCAGCGAGCCGGATACCGGCACGTTCACGTCGATGTTGCCGTCGGCGTCTTTCAGCAGCGCTACCGCCAGTTTCACCGGCAGGTGGCTGATGCCGGGGCCCTGGATGGCGTCGCCGAAGGTGAGCTGGGTGATGAAGATGTGGTTGTTGGCATTGAGCTTGCCGTTGTCGAGCTGGTAGTGCACGTCCATCGTCAGCCGGCCCTTGGTGATCGGGTAGCCGGTGTACTTGCCCGAGTAGGGCGACAGGTGGGTGAGTTCCACGCCGTCGGCCTTGCCTTTCACGTCGAGGAAGGCCACCGGCGTCAGCGGGTTGATCGTGCCGGTGATGTCCACCGGCGCGTTGTCGTCGAGCTGGCCCTGCAGGGTAAGCTCGGCGGGCGGCCCGCCGGTCGTGCCGAACGCGCCCACCTTGCCGTCGAGCTGGGTGATGTTGGCGGTGTAGTTCGGCTTGATGAAGTCGTCGGTGTAGTTGAGGTGGCCGCGTGCCAGGGTGATCTGGCCAATCTGGATGTCGGCGGCCGGCGCGGCGGCGGTGCCCGACGGCACCGCCGCCGTCTGTGGCTTCGGCGCAGGTACGGATGCGGCTGGGGCATTCTGCGCCTGGGTCACCGAGACGGGGGCCGCGGCCGGATTGGCCACCACGTCCTGCAGGTTCGTCCGTCCGTTTGCGTTGATGATCACGCGGGCATAGAAGTCGTCCAGCGCCAGCCCGGCCACCGACACATGCGGCACATCCTCGCCCATCCGCACGGTCAACCCGCTGGCGTTGAGCGAGTTCCAGCGCAGGAAGTCGTCGCCGGTGAGCTTGTCCTGCACGCGCACGTTGCCCAGCGTGACGCGGCCGCGCCAGTCCAGCAGCGCCTGCGGCCGGTGGTCACGGTAGCGCATGCGGCCGTCCGCACTGAGCAGGGCGCTGGTGAGCGTCACATTGAGCGGTGTCTCGACCAGCGACTGCAGCGGGGCGACGTCGAGGCGGATGGCGCGCACGTGCAGGGCCGCATCCAGCGGCTGCGGGCGCAGCGAGCCATCGACGCGCAGGCTGCCGCGGCCGATGCCGCCGTTCACCGACAGCTTCAGCGGCTTGCGCAGATCGTCGGAAAGGCCGTCGATGCCGGCGTGGGTGAGCTTGAATTCGGTACGCCCGCGCCGACCGCGGATGCGCGGGTCAGTGAGCGCCAGCGTGCTGCCGTCGATGCCGAGTTGGGCGATGCTCCAGTGCCAGGCCGGCGATGCCGACGACGGCTTGCGCGAACCGTGCGTCGGCTCCGACTTGACCAGGCCGGCCAGGTCGATGCCGCCGTCGTGCAGGCGCCGCGCGTCGATCTCGAGACCGTGCAGGGTCACGTGGTCGAGTTGCGCCGTGCTGCTGGCGAGATCGAAGCGCGTGATGCCGGCCTCGAGCGACTGCCAGGCAAGTGGCGTGTGGCCGCCCTGGCGCAGGGCGAGATCGCTGATCGTGACGCTGGCGGGCTGCAGGCTGAGGTTGAGGGTGTGGCTCCAGTCCGCCTGCAGCTGGCCGTCGGCACTCAGCGTGCCCTTGGCGAGCTCGGCATTCAGCATCGGCGGTGCCAGCGGCAGCAGCGGTGCCAGGCCCACGCCCTTGAGTCCCAGCTTGCCGATGTAGCGGCTGGCTGCAAGGTCGAGCTTGCCGGCAACCGCGAGGTTGCCGCCGTTGAGGGTGGCGGCGAGATCGATGGCCGCCGCGGGGGCGGCGGTCGTGGACAGGCCGCGCAGGCTGCCGTGGATGTTTTCCAGCGCCAGCGTGGCTGGTTTGCCGCCGCTGGCGTCGGTGTACCCGAAGCGCCCGTCCTGCAGGGCAAGCGTGGCGATGCGCACCTCCGTGGCTGGTGCTGCCGGCGCGCCGGGTTGGGCGGAAGTGCCGCCGGTCAGTGCATCGAAGTTGCTGTGACCGCCGGGCTTGCGGGTGTAATGCAGGTCGAGCTTGTCCAGCTGCACCGTACCCAGGCGGTAGCGCGACAGCAGCGGCTCCACGTCGTCCAGCGTCGCGCCGGCATGGGCAAGTCCGAGGATGGGGGCGCCATCCGGTGCCGTCAGCGCGAAGTCGTCCAGCTGCAGCTGGCCGCCCAGCCGGACCTGCGGGCCGGATTTTGCCTGCGCGAAGTGCAGTTGCAGCTGGCCGGACAGCTGGCCGCGCGGAATCCCCACCGGCAGCTTCGCCGGCACGTAGCCGAGATAACGCGGCAGGTCGAGATGGTCCAGCGTGAAATCCATCACCGACTCGCGGCTGTCCGCGAACGGCTTGGTCTGGCCCGCGATGCGCAGTGGACTGCCGTCCACGTTCATCGCCAGCAGCGGTTGCACGAACACATCGGTGTCGCGCGGCAGGTTGGCGATGAACGGGATGCCGAGCTCCAGATGGTCGATGCGGTGCGTGGCCTGCGTCACCGCGTCGTCGAACACGATGTCGCCGTCGTGCACGCTGATGTTGGACAGGGCGAAGCGCGCCGGCTTGCTGCCCGGCTTCGGCGGTCCGCCCGCGAACTTGTCCACCAGGTCGGAGAAGTTGAACTGTTGCGGCGCGCTGCGCGCCAGGTGCAGTTGCGGGTGCTGCAGCCTGAGTTCGTCCAGCACCGGTGCCATGCGGAACAGCGAGCTCCAGGAGGCATTGACCACCAGCGTGTCCACGTCGACGAACGGCGAGTGGCCGTCGCGTTCGGCGATGTGCAGCTTGTCCAGCTGCAGGCGCAGGGTGAACGGGTTCAGGTGCACCGCCCCGACGCTGACCGGGCGGTCGAGCAGGGCGGTGAGCCGCGTCTGCAGCTGGCCCCGGATGATCGGTGGGGCGGCAAAGAAGCCGAGCAGGCCGAACACGGCCAGCACGATGGCGACAATCAGCGCGGCCCGCCGCAGCCGGTGCGAGCGATACAGCCGTTCCGCGTGGCTGCGTGCCGTCGCCAGACGGGAGGTGGCCGAAGGGCGAGGGTCGTTCATGCTGGCGGTGTCCCGTTGGCGTCATGGACCGGCGATGGCCGCCGGGTACTTCCCCGGCCGGCAGCCCTGCCGGCCGGGGAAGTTTACGCAGATACCTCGTCGAGGTGTCGCGACGGCGAGGGTCCGGCGCCGTAGCGACGCCCACTCAGTTCCAGGAGCAGACCACCTTGCCGCACTTGCCCGCGTCCATCAGGTCGAAGCCCTTCTGGAAATCGTCGATATGGATCTGGTGGGTCAGCACCTTCTGCAGCGGGAAGCCGGTCAGGACCATCTGGGTCATCTTGTACCAGGTCTCGTACATGCGCCGGCCGTAGATGCCCTGCAGGGTGAGGCCCTTGAAGATCACCCGGTCCCAGTCGATGCCGGCGCCCTTGGGCTGGATGCCAAGCAGGGCGATCTTGCCGCCGTGGTACATGCAGTCGAGCATGTCGTTGAAGGCTCGCGGGTTGCCGCTCATCTCCAGGCCCACGTCGAAGCCTTCCATGTGCAGGTCCTTCATCACGTCCTTCAGCGACTGGTTGGCCACGTTCACCACGCGGGTGGCGCCCATGTCGGCGGCCAGCTTCAGGCGGTAGTCGTTGACGTCGGTGACCACCACGTTGCGCGCGCCGACGTGCTTGGCGATGCCGGCGGCGATGATGCCGATCGGGCCGGCGCCGGTGATCAGCACGTCCTCGCCGATCAGGTCGAACTCCAGCGCGCAGTGCGCGGCGTTGCCGTAGGGGTCGAAGAAGGCGGCCAGCTCGGATGAGATCTGGTCGGGGATCGGCCACAGGTTCGAGGCCGGCATCGTCATGTACTCGGCGAACGCACCGTTGCGGTTCACGCCGATGCCGATGGTGTTCGGGCACAGGTGCTGGCGGCCGGCGCGGCAGTTGCGGCAGTGGCCGCATACGATGTGACCTTCCGCCGAGACGCGGTCGCCCACCTTGTAGCCGGTTACGCCGGGGCCGATCTCCACGATGCGGCCGACGAACTCGTGGCCGATGGTGAGGCCGGGCTTGATCGTGCGCTGGCTCCACTCGTCCCACTTGTAGATGTGCAGGTCGGTGCCGCAGATCGCGGTCTTCTCCATCTTGATCAGCACCTCGTTCGGGCCGACCTCGGGCACCGGCACCTCTTCCATCCAGATGCCTTGCTCGGGCTTGCGCTTGACCAGGGCTTTCATCGTCTGTGGCATGGGGAATCCAATGGCTGGCCCGAACGGGCGGGGAAAGCGCCGATTATAGATCCCCGCCGCGGCAGCCCGTCTTCACGCGTTGCCGCGCACCAGTCGACACGCTGGCAGACGCGGCGGAATACCACGATGCGCCCCATGCACCGCCGTGCGCATTGCGCTCGGTCATGGTGGGTGGGCATCCCGGATGCATGCTGCCGATCTGTCCACAGCCGGTGTGGATACGTACTGGACAAGCGTGTGGACAACTCCGATCCGCGCAGCCGCAACAGGCACTTGCCTTGGATTGTCGAAGTTTTGCGCAAGCGCGGCTGGGTTACTCTTGCGCACCTGTTCCCACGCCGATCCGCATGAGCCCCGACGCCCGTCCTCCTGCCATCTTCCTGATGGGCCCCACCGCCTCGGGCAAGACCGCGCTCGCCTGCGAGCTGGCGGACCGCTTTCCGCTGGATCTCGTCAGCGTGGATTCGGCGCTGGTCTATCGCGGCCTCGACATTGGCGCGGCGAAACCGGACGCGGCCACGCTGGCACGCTACCCGCACGCGCTTATCGACATCCGCGACCCGGCGCAGCCGTATTCCGCGGCGGAGTTCTGCGACGACGCGCTGGCGGCGATGCGGGCCATCACGGCGCGGGGCAGGGTGCCGCTGCTGGTGGGCGGTACCGGTTTGTATTTCCGCGCGCTGCAGCGTGGCCTGTCCGAACTGCCCGAGGCCGATCCGGCATTGCGCGCGCGGCTGGCGGACGAGGCCTCGCGCATCGGCTGGCCGGCCATGCATGCGTGGCTGGCGCGGCTCGATCCAGCCGCCGCGGTGCGGATCGGCCCCAACGATGCCCAGCGCCTGCAACGCGCGCTGGAAGTGATCGAGCTCAGCGGGCGCCCCTTGACCGAACTGCAGCGCGGCGGCCGCGGCGAGGTGTTTCCGTGGCGCGTGCTCAAGCTGGCCCTGCTGCCGGGCGACCGCCGGCCGCTGCATGCGCGCATTGCCGAGCGTTTCGACGCGATGCTTGCGGCGGGTTTCCTCGACGAGCTGCGCGCGCTGCACGCGCGCGACGACCTGCACGCCGACCTGCCGGCGATCCGCGCAGTGGGCTACCGGCAGGGCTGGGAATACCTGGACGGGGCGACGGATGCCGCCGGCTTCCGCGACCGTGCGATCTTCGCCACCCGGCAACTGGCCAAACGGCAGATCACCTGGCTGCGTGCCGAGCTGGATGCGCGTGTGTTCGATCCGGAGCTTGCGCCGCCACAGGCATCGGTGGGCGGGGCCGTCCGCTTGTTCCTCGGCTAGCCGGCGTGGGCTGGGCGCGCGGTCTCCGTTTTCGTGCGCCGATTCCCCGAAAAACCTCTTCCTTCAAGTCCTTGAACCCGGTTAACATCGCTTTCGTTGGGCCGGGGCGCCGCAGGCGTCTTTTCCCCGGCCGGTTCGCCGCACAGGGGAGAACAAAAAATGTCCAAGGGACAATCGCTGCAGGATCCTTTCCTCAATGCCTTGCGCCGTGAGCGCGTGCCGGTGGCCATCTATCTGGTCAACGGCATCAAGCTGCAGGGCACGGTCGAATCCTTCGACCAGTTCGTGGTGCTGCTGCGCAACCAGGTCAGCCAGATGGTCTACAAGCATGCCATCTCCACCGTGGTGCCCAGCCGCAACGTGCGCCTCGGCAACGGCCATGATGGCCAAGAGGCGCATGCCGATGCCGTGCCGGCTGGTGACACGCCGGACGCTTGATTGACGGCCTGCCGGCCCACATGAAAGCGGGATCCCATCGATTCCGCCCCTCCGCAGAGGCCGCCAGTCAACGTGTTTGATCGTCAGAAGAAAGGCGAGCGCGCCATCCTCGTGCTGCCGCATGCGCGCGGCAGCGGCGATGCCGAGCGCCGCGCCGCCGAGTTCGCCGAACTGGCCAAGTCCGCCGGCGCCGAGGTGCTGGGCAGTGTTTCCGCGCGCGCCGAGGTACCCAATCCGCGCTACTACATCGGCAGCGGCAAGGCCGACGAAGTGGCCGAGATGGTGCGCGCGCTGCAGGCCGACCTGGTGCTGGTCGACCACCTGCTCAGTCCGGTGCAGGAGCGCAACCTCGAAAAACACCTCAGCGCACGCGTGGTCGACCGCGCCGGCCTGATCCTGGACATCTTCGCCCAGCGCGCCCGTTCGCACGAAGGCAAGCTGGAAGTTGAGCTGGCCCAGCTGAAGCATGTCGCCACCCGGCTGGTGCGCGGCTGGACCCACCTGGACGCCCAGCGCGGCGGTGCGATCGGCAACCGCGGTCCCGGCGAAACCCAGCTGGAAACCGACCGCCGCCTGCTCGCCGAGCGGGTGAAGCAGCTCACCCGGCGCCTGGAAAAGGTGCAGACCCAGCGCGGCCAGCAGCGCCGTGCGCGCCTGCGCAACACGGTGCCGCGGGTGGCCCTGGTGGGCTACACCAACGCCGGCAAGTCCACCCTGTTCAACACACTGACCGCGGGCAGCGTGTATGCCGCCGACCAGCTGTTCGCCACGCTCGATCCCACCGTACGCCGGCTTGATGATCTTGCCTGCGGCCCGGCGGTGATCGCCGACACCGTGGGTTTCATCCGCGAGCTGCCGCACGACCTGGTAGCGGCCTTCCGCGGCACCCTGGCCGAGGCGCGCGACGCCGACCTGCTGCTGCATGTCAGCGATGCTGCCGACGAGGAGCGCGAGCCGCTTCGCTGCGTGGTCGACCAGGTGCTGGAGGAGATCGGTGCCGGCGAGGTGCCGCAGCTGCGGGTCTACAACAAGATTGACTTGATGGGGGCCAGCGCCCCTGTTGGCGAGGATCAAGAAGCCGCCGTCCCTGGCGGCGAAGATCAAGAGGCGGCCATCCACGTTGCTGCGGCGGTTCCGCGCATCGACCGCGACGCTTCCGGCAAGCCACGGGCAGTGTGGTTGTCGGCCGCCACCGGAGCCGGCATCGAGCTGCTGCGCCAGGCGCTGGGCGAACTGCTGGGCGGCGAGCGGGTGCAGTCCGAGTTGCGCTTGCCGCTGACCGCGGGACGGCTGCATGCACGGCTCAAGGCGGTGGGCGCGATCGCCGGCGAACAAGTGGACGAGTATGGCTGGCGCCTGAGCATAGACGCGCCGCGCAGCGTGATCGCGCCGCTAAACGGCGGCAACGCGGCCGAGGCCGAGCTTCTGCGCGGGCTGCTGGCAGGCTAGTCGAAGCTGCCCGGATCATGTCCGGCTCTGCTAGAATCCCAGCTGTTTGTGCGACCGAAAAATATCCGGCGCCACACCGACATGCAGCCCGGTCACGCCTCATGCGATATCCGTCCAACCCCATGCGTTCCGGCACGGTTTGCCGGCCTCCCCAGCGGCCCAAAGGAGACTGACAATGGCCTGGAATGAACCCGGTGGCGGGCAGCGCGACCCGTGGAACCGGCAGCGCCCGAGCGGCAACAAGCTCTCGCCCAACCAACTGCTGAAGGGCCTCGGCAGCCATCTGGGGCGGCTGGGGCGCGGCCCCGGCGGCATCCTCACCGCCATCGTCGTGCTGGTGGTGGTGGGCCTGCTGATGAGCAGCTACACCATCATCGACGCGCGCCAGGTGGGTGTGGTGCTGCGTTTCGGCGAATACGCGCGCACCTTGCCGCCGGGCTTCCACCTCAAGCTGCCGCGCCCGATCGAGGAGGTGGACAAGGTCGAGGCCACGCGCATCCGTTCGGTCAACGACCGCGTCTCGATGCTGACCCGCGACGAGAACATCATCACCATCGATTTCACCGTGCAGTACCAGGTGGACGATGCACGCAAGTACCTGTTCTCGGTGAGCGACCCGGACGGCAGCGTGAGCGCGGCGGCCGAGGCCGCGGTGCGCTCGGTGGTCGGCGGCAGCGACATGGACCAGATCCTTTCTGCCGCCGGCGCGAACCTGGTGAGCCAGGCGCAGCAGGCACTGCAGAAGACGCTGGACAGCTACAACAGCGGCCTGCGCGTCACCGAGGTGAGCTTCCAGAACGTGTCGCCGCCGGCCGAGGTGAAGGACGCCTTCGACGACGTCAACAACGCACGCGAGGACAAGCAGAGCATCGAGAACAACGCGTTGGCCTATGCGAACAAGGTGGTGCCGGTGGCGCGCGGCGACGCGGCGCGCATCGCCGCCGAAGCCGAGGGCTACAAGGCCGAGCGCATCGCCCGTGCCCAGGGCGACGTCACCCGCTTCGACCTGCTGCTCAAGGAATACAAGGCTGCGCCCGCGGTGACCCGCAAGCGGCTGTGGCTGGAGACGATGGAGCAGGTGATGGCCGACAACCCCAAGGTGATCGACGGCTCCGGCGGACGTAACATCATCAACCTGCCAGCCGGCAGCCATGCGCGCAACGCGGCTGATACCGGCGGCAATGCCGCGGTGGTGGCCGCACCTGCATCGGCTGGCTCCGGCAGCGCTGCGGACAAGGAGAAGCAGCCATGAAGCGGATCGTCGCCATCGCCGTTCTGGTGCTGCTGGTGCTGCTGGGCCTCAACAGCATGTTCGTGGTGAGCGAAGGGCAGAGCGCGCTGCTGCTGCAATTCGGCCGCATCGTGCGCGACGACTACCGGCCCGGCCTGCACTTCAAGCTGCCGGTGGTCCAGCAGGTGCTGCATTTCGACAAGCGCATCCTCTCGCTGGATGCGCAGCCGGAACGCTACTTCACCTCCGAGAAGAAGAGCGTCAACGTCGACTTCTACGTGAAATGGCGCATCGCCGACAACGCGGCCTACTACCGCGCCACCGGCGGCGACCAGCTGCAGGCGGAACAGCGGCTGACCCCGATCATCAAGGATGCGTTGCGCTTCGAGTTCAACGCGCGCACGCTGCAGGACCTGATCTCCGGCGGCCGCAAGGACATCACGGAACGAGTGCGCCAGCAGACCGACGCGTCGGCGCGCAAGAACCTGGGCATCGCCGTGGTCGACGTTCGCATCAAGCGTATCGACCTGCCGGACGAGGTGAGCGAGTCGGTATACAAGCGCATGCGCGCCGAGCGCCTGCAACTGGCCAACGAACTGCGTTACACCGGGCAGGAGGTGGCGGAGAAGATCAAGGCCGATGCCGACCGCCAGGGCCAGGTGCTGCGCGCCGACGCCGGGCGCGATGCGGCCAAGGTGCGCGGCGAAGGCGACGCCCAGGCCGCGGCGATCTACGCGCAGGCCTACAACCAGGATCCGGAATTCTTCGCGTTCTACCGCAGCCTCGCCGCCTACAAAAAGTCGTTCGAGAGCGGCAACGGCGTGCTGATCCTCAAACCCGATGCGGAATTCCTGCGCTACTTCGGCAATCCGGAGCCGGCCAAACACTGACACACGATCCGGGTGTCTCGCGCAGGACGAAGCCGGCTGGCGTCGTTTCGCACCGAAGACACCGGATTCCGGATGCCGCAGGCCGGGCGATTTGATGAGCGATGGATCGCGAATCCAGTCGCCGACGGCGTCCCACAACGAGTCATATCAACTTGAGTGAGTACATCATGGGCAAGTCAGTAGTCATCCTTGGTGCCCAGTGGGGCGACGAAGGCAAGGGCAAGATCGTCGACCTGCTGACCGAGCGGGTCGGTGCGGTGGCCCGTTTCCAGGGCGGCCACAACGCCGGCCACACGCTGGTGATCAAGGGCAAGAAGACCGTGCTGCACCTGATCCCCTCGGGCATCCTGCGCGATGACGCGCTGTGCCTGATCGGCAACGGCGTAGTGCTGTCGCCCGAGGCGCTGATCCAGGAAATCGCCGAGCTCGAGGCCAACGGCGTCGAAGTGCGCTCGCGCCTCAAGATCAGCCCGGCCACGCCGCTGATCATGCCGTACCACATCGCCGTCGATAAGGCGCGCGAGCTCGCCGCCGGCGGCAAGGCCATCGGCACCACCGGCCGTGGTATTGGCCCGGCGTACGAGGACAAGGTCGCCCGCCGCAGCGTGCGCGTAGCCGACCTGATGTACCCGCACGAGCTGCCGGCGTTGATCAAGACCGCCGTCGACTACCACAACTTCATCCTCACCCAGTGGCTGAAGGTCGAGCCGGTCGATTACCAGAAGGTGCTGGACGATGCGCTGGCCTGGGGCGAGTACATCCGCCCGATGGTCGACGACGTCGCCACCATCCTGCACGACGTGCGCAAGGACGGCGGCAACATCCTGTTCGAGGGTGCCCAGGGCGCGCTGCTCGATATCGACCACGGGACCTATCCCTACGTCACTTCCAGCAACACCACCATCGGCGGCGCACTGGCCGGCACCGGCGTGGGCGCGCGCGACATCGACTACGTGCTGGGCATCTGCAAGGCCTATGCGACGCGCGTCGGCAGCGGCCCGTTCCCGACCGAGTTGAACGACGAGATGGGCGAGCGCCTGCGCAAGGTCGGCAACGAGTTCGGTGCAAGCACCGGCCGTCCGCGCCGCTGCGGCTGGATCGACCTGGTCGCGCTCAAGCGCGCCACCCAGATCAACGGCATCAACGGCCTGGCCATCACCAAGCTCGACGTGCTTGACGGCCTGGAAACCGTCAAGGTCTGCATCGCCTACGAATATCGTGGCAAGCGCCGCGAACTGGCCCCGCTCGACGCGGATGGTTGGGACGAGTGCAAGCCGGTGTACCTGGAGTTCCCCGGCTGGCAGGAATCCACCGCCGGCATCCGCGACTGGAACCAGCTGCCGCCCGCCGCGCGTGCCTACCTGCGTGCGGTGGAAGAACTCTCCGGCTGCAAGCTCGCCATCGTCGCCACCGGCGCCGACCGCGACGACACCATCGTGCTGGACGATCCGTTCGCCTGATCGCTACGGTTGCCTGAGCCGTGCAACGAAGAAGGCCCCGCACGCGGGGTCTTCTTCGTTTCGGATGACGCCGTTCCGGCATCGTGGCGCAGGAACTCAATGCCCCTGTGCGTTCGCGTCCGCATTGCCGTTCGCCTGCGCCGAGGCGGAGACGCCACTGCCGAACGAGCCGCTGGCGTTGGCCTGGCCGCCGACCGAGCCGTTCGCGCCTGCGCTGGAACCGGCGTTCGCGTTGCCGCTGGCGCTGCCCGAGCCCGAGGCACCGATCGCCGAGCTGCCGTTGGCGTTGCCGGTGATCGAACCCAGCTGGCTGCCCGCGCCGTTCGCGGCGGACGAGGCCGCATTCTTCACCTTGCCGGCAGCCTGCGAGCCCAGCGAGCGGGTGGTGGACGTGCTCTTGGCGGCGAGCTGCCGGGTCTTGCCGACGCCGGCCTGGGCGGCGCTCCCGGCGTCCGTACGGGCGTTGTCGGCCGTATTCCGTGCGCGACTCACTGCATTCGCGGCACGCTGTTTGGCCGTCGAAACGGCCGAACGCGCCTGGCTGGTCGCCGTATTCGCGGCATCGCTCGCGTCATTGCGCAGCGCAGAGCCATCGAGGTTGCCGGAGGCGGACGCGCTGCCGTTGGCGCTGGCCTGGCCGTTCACCTGGTCCGCGGCCTGCGTCGCCTGCTTCACGGTCGACACGGCGTGCTGATGCAAGCGTTGCGCACGCTCGGTGACCGCACTGGTGTCGACGGGCGGCGTGTGGAGAGGGCCCACGCCCTGTCCGACGCTGCCGATCTGGCCCGCCGCGGCAGGGATCTGGCCGATCCTGCCGGCGATGCCGCCGGCGACCGAGCCGCCCAATACCTGGGCATGTGCGCTGGTCATCGAGGCCAGGGCAAGCGCGCCGGTGCACAGGGCGATGCCGAGGGTTTTGTTGCTGAGGGTCGTGTTGCGCATGTCGGGACCTCCTGCCGGCGGCGAATCCGCGGCTTCCGCAGACCACTACGCGTGCGGACGGAGCATCCTTCCATGCCGATCGGTCAACGTTGCTTCGCGTTCAGCTTAGGGCGACAGCAGGCCGTAGCCGCAACGCGGGTCACGCCCCTTGGCATCGAGTGCATGGGCTTCGCCGATCAGGCTCTGCAATGCCTGGGCCGCGGCTCCAGGCTGGGGAGCGTCCAGCAGCTGGGCGGCCTTGCGTGCCACGATGGGCGCCGCGAACGAGGTGCCGCGCAACATGTCGCGGCCGCTGCCGACCACGCCCGGTGCGCAGAAGGCCACCTGCTTGCCGCTCGCGGATTCGGGCAGCACGCGGCCGCGCGCGTCGACGGCACCGACGCCGATCACGCCCGGATAGGCGGCCGGAAACAAGGGTGGCGCCGCGGGGCCGTCGTTGCCGGCCGCACTGACCAGCACGTGGCCGCGCACGATCATCGCCTGCACCGCGCGGGCGAGCACCGGGTTGTCGGGTCCGACCAGGCTGATGTTGATCACCGCCACGTGTTTGCGATCCATCCATGCGAGCGCGTCCACCAGTTCGGAGGTGGCGCCGCCGACCTCGTCGCCGCACCACAGGTCGGCGGCATACAAGGTGTCCGGATCGCCGGCGACCAGGCGCGCGGCGACCGCCGTGCCATGCCGCGAGGCGGTCGCCGTACGACAGCCATATCCTTCGATGTGCGCGTGCACCAGTGCGGGATCGGTCGGATCGACGCCGCCGTCGACCATGCCCACGCTGCGTGCCGGCGTGGGCGCGGGCGAACTCGCCGCAGGCGCTGCGCCGGCGGCGCCCGCCGGAAGATAGAGATGCTGGTAGGTGAACGCGGCCCCTGGCGCGGCTTGCTGCAGGACGCGCATGGCTTCCTGCGTGCTGCGTCCGCGGGTATCGTGCAGCACCGCGAAGTCCAGCCCCAGCGTCGCGTCCGCCGAGGTCTCGCGATCTACGGTGAAACCCTGCGCCTGCACGGCATCGACTTGGCTGTCCGACAAGCCCATGGCGAGAAATTCGCCGCGCAGGATCGGCGCGCCCCTGGGGTCGACGGTGACGCGCCTCGGCTCCCTGCGCAGCAGCGCATCGACCTGCACCTTCAGGCTGAGGGCCAGCGGCCGCCGCAGCAGGTCATCGACACCCTGCAGGTTCACACCGGGCACCGTGCTGGGCAGGGGCGTCGCCGGAAGCGGCAAGTTCGGCAGCGTCCGTTGCACCGGTCCCAGCACCTGCGCCTGTGCGGGGGCGCTGCCGACCAGTGCGAGCACGATGGCCAGCATCGGAACGGACAACGCGGAAGTACGACGCAGCGGCATCGCCGGGCACCTCGGGAGCGACGGGGCCGGATGCTAGCATGTCTTTTCTTTACGCCCTCGGACCGCGCCGCTGCGCCCGAGGGAAGGAATCCACCCCTCCGGACGTAATGGAAGGTGATGCGTGCATTCGAGCGATGCCGTGCGTGAAGGGCTGATTGCACTGCTGCCACGCCTGCGCCGCCTAGCACGGGCGCTGGCGGGACAGGCGGCCGATGCCGACGACCTGGTACAGGTGGTGCTGGAGCGCGCGCTGGCCCGATCCGCACAGTGGCGGCCGGACGCCGCGCTGGACAAGTGGGTGTTCGCGATCGCGCGCAACGCCTGGCGGGACGAGTTGCGCGCACGCGGCCGGGCGCAACATCTGTTCGCGCCCGAGGAGGCCGGCGAGGCAGTGGCCGACGGCGGCGCGGCGTTGCCCGTGCAACAGCTGGAGCTGGCGCAGGCCATGGCAGCGCTGCCGCCGGACCACCGCGAGGTGGTGGCGCTGGTGCTGGTCGAGGGCCTGTCCTACGACGAGGCCGCCACGGTGCTGGATGTGCCGGTGGGAACCGTCACCAGCCGCCTGGCCCGCGCCCGCGCCACCTTGCAGGCCCATCTTGGGAACGACGCATGAACCCGATCGACGACGACACTTTGCAGGCTTACGTGGACGGCGAGCTCGACCCGGCGGAAGCCGCGCGCGTCGACGCCGCGTTGGCGCAGGACGAAGTGCTGGCCCGCCGCGTGCGTCAGCTGCAGGCGCTGAATACGCAGCTGCGGGCCGCGTTCGATCCGGTACTGGACGAACCCGTGCCGGCGCGCCTGACCGCCATGCTGCAGCCGCGTGCCACGCCGGCCGTTACGCTCACGGTAGTGCAGGGCGGTCGCGACGCGAATGCCGGGCGCCGTCGTGCGCCGCCGCGCCGGCGGTGGCTGATGCCCGGTGCCGCGCTGGCGGCGTCGGTGGCCCTGCTTGCCGTGGGCCTGTGGTGGGGGCGCGCCGGCAATGAACTGGTCCGCATGCGGAACGGCGAGCCCTATGCCGCCGGCGTCCTCGGCCGCGCGCTCGACCAGGCGCTGGCGAGCGAGCCGGATGCGCATGCCCCGGTCGCGATCGGCCTGAGTTTCCGCACGGCCGATGGGCAGATCTGCCGCACCTTCACCGTCCGCACGCCGCCGGCGCGCGCCGGGCTGGCCTGCCACACGGTGGCGGGCTGGGAGCTGCCCGTGCTGAGCCCGTCGGCTCCGGCCGAAACCGGCGAGCTGCGCCAGGCGGCCAGCAGCCTGCCACCCGCGGTGCAGGCCGCGGTCGACGCCCGCTTGCGCGGCAATGTATTCGATGCGCAACAGGAGCGCGCGGCGCGCGCGGCAGGCTGGCGCTGAACGCGTTGGGCGTCGCCGCGCGCCTCAACGCCTCCCCGCGAAATCGGCCGCGCGCATGCAGCGGTCGTACGCGACGTTGCGAAGGCTGACGCCGGTGCTGTCCACGGCATAGGCGGGGGAAACGGCGGCACGCACCCTGCAGTCGCGTTCGGCATGCAGGCGCAGCGCGTCGTGATCGAGGGGTTGCGAGGCGCAAGCGGCCAGGCAAAGGCCGGCCAAGCCGGCCATCGTCAGCTTCAACATGATGAGTTTTCCGATGTGGTTGGGTTTTACGCGCAGCCGTGCAAGACGAGCTGCGCGCGGGGGATCACATGTTGCGGAACAGCGCCATGAAGGGTTGGCTCACGGTGAGGGTTTCGGGGCGCTGCTTGAGGCGCACGGTGCCCTTGCCGCTGTCGTCACGGACGATGGAGGCGATGGCTTTCAGGTTGACGATGGTGGAGCGGTGGATCTGCTTGAACACGGCCGGGTCGAGCTGCTCCAGCAGTTCGCGGATCGGCTTGCGCAGCAATGTTTCGCCGTCGGCGGTCATCGCCACGGTGTACTTGTGGTCGGCGCGGAAGTAGGCGACGTCGTCCACCATGATGAGCCGCGTCTCGCGGCCGGTGCCGGCGGTGATCCAGGTGAGCGGCGGCGCGGCGCCGGCCTGCGCGGCGCCTTGCGCCAGCTCGCGCAGCAGCAGGGCGAGGTCGCCGCGCGCGCTCAGACCGGCGCTGGCGCGGCGCTTCAGCCGTTCGACGGTGGCGGCCAGGCGCTCGGCGGCGATGGGCTTGAGCAGGTAGTCGATCGCGCCGCGCTCGAAGGCATCGATGGCGTACTGGTCGTAGGCGGTGGTGAACACTACCTGCGTGGCGGGGCTGGCCTCGGCTGCCGCTGCGGCCACTTCCAGGCCACTCAAGCCGGGCATGCGGATATCGAGGAAGGCGACGTCCGGTTGCTGCGTGGCGATGGCGTCGAGCGCATCGGCGCCGTTTTCGCAGTCGGCGATCACGTCCAGCTCCGGCCATGCTTCGCTGAGCAGGCGGCTCAGCGCCTGGCGCAGCAGAGGCTCGTCCTCGGCGATCACGGCGCGGCTCATGGGGGCGATTCCACGGTGGCCAGCGCGGCCTGTTGCGCCGGTACGGTGAGCGTGGCGGCCACGCCTTCCGGCACGTTTGCTACCACGGCCAGGGATGCGCGCGGACCGTATACGAGTTGCAAGCGTTCGCGCACGTTCTTCAGGCCGATGCCGGTGCCGCCGCCGGCCGCGCCGAAGCCCTGGCCGTCGTCGGCAACGGTGATTGCCACGCTGCCGTCGTCGCGGCGGGCGAAGATCCATACGGTGCCGCCGCCAGGCTTGGGTTCCAGGCCGTGCTTGATCGCGTTCTCCACCAGGGTCTGCAGCATCATCGGCGGCAGCGTGATGCCGCGCAGCGCATCGGGCACCTCGATCCTCAACTCCAGCCGCGCACCCATGCGGATCTTCAGGATTTCGAGGTAGGCGCGAGCGCGTTCCAGTTCTTCGCCGAGCGTGGATAGGGTTTCCTCCGCGCTGGGCAGCGAATGGCGCAGGTACTGGATGAGGTGGCCGAGCATGCGGTCGGCCTGCGCTGGTTCGGTGCGCGTGAGGTATTGCGCACTGGCCAGCGTGTTGTAGAGGAAGTGCGGCTCCACCTGCGCGTGCAGCAGGTTGAGCTTGGCTTGCGCCAGTTCCTTGTCAGTGGCGGTCTGGGCGGCGGCCTGCTGTTCGCGGCGGCGGCGTTCGGCCACGCGGCGGGCGAGGGCACGAGTGATCGCCTCGGCGTTGACCAGGTTGCTGCCGTCGTCCACGCGGAACCAGTCGGTCCAGGCGCCGCTCTCCGGTTCGCACAGCAGGGTGACGCTGCCGGTGCCGTCACCCGGCGTCACCGTGGCGAAGATCTGGTTGCGCCAGCTGCCCACCCAGCTGAAGGGATTGAGCCAGCCGCGCATACCGCGGCCGTAGGGATTCGGGTGGCGCACCTTCGCCCGCACCTGCAGGCTGTCGCGGGCGCTCTCGATATCTTCGGTGTAGGGCAGCTCGCGGATGGTCGCGTCCAGCATGTCGAATGCCTCGCCGGCCTCGAACGGCAATTCGATCTGACGGCGTTGGCGGTTGCCCAGCGTATCCAGGGTCACGTGCCCGGCGATCAGGCGCACGCGCCGCAGGTGCGAGAACGCGCCGCTGACCACCAGCACCATCACCACGAAGGCGACGACTTCCGGCAGCGGCTGCAGGCTGCGGAACGGGCCGCTGTGGCCCATCACCACCAGGACGAGGAATAGCGCCACCAGCCAGGCAACGAGCAGCCGTGCCACGAAGAAGAAGCTCCTGATCACGATGGTGTCCCCGCTGGTTGATCGTCGGAAGCGAGCATAGCGGCCGGTTTCGCGGATTGCGCCGGGCATGCGACCAAGCCGGGTCCGGTGGGTGCGGAACGGGCAAAAGCCGGCGCGAAGCGCCTGCGGCAGACATGACTTCCGGCCATTCCTGCCCGCCGCGCCCGGCGCCACCATGGGCGGCAATCCACCCACCGTTGTCCTCCAAGGAGAGGTTCCGATGCGCAAGTCCCTGGTTTCCGCGATCGCGTTGGCGCTCGCCATGTCCGCCGGCACCACGCTGGCGATGCCGGCGCAGCACGCGGCTGCCGCTGTGTCGCAGACGCCCACGCAGTTGCCGCGCAACGTGCGGCCCACGCACTACGCCGTGGCCATCACGCCGCATGCGGGCAAGCTGAACTTCGACGGCCAGGTCACCGTGGACGTGCAGGTGCTCAAGCCCAGCACAAGCATCACGCTCAACGCGGCGGGCATGACCTTCTCGTCGGTGACGCTGGCGCCGGCCGCGGGCAAGGGCGTAGCGATCAAGGCCAAGGTCGCGGTGGACGGCAAGACGCAGACCGCCACCTTCAGCTTCGGCAAGACCATCGCACCAGGCCACTACAAACTGGCGATGGACTACGTGGGCACCATCGGCACCCAGGCCAACGGCCTGTTCGCCATCGACTACCCCACCGCGACCGGCCAGAAGCGTGCGCTGTACACCCAGTTCGAGAACTCCGATGCGCGCCGCTTCATCCCCTCGTGGGACGAACCGGCGTACAAGGCCACCTTCGACCTCACCGTCACCGTGCCCAGCAACGAGATGGCGGTGAGCAACATGCGGGTAGCCTCGAAGGTCGGCGTCGGCAACGGCATGGAGAAGGTGACCTTCCAGACCACGCCGAAGATGTCCACCTATCTGCTGTTCTTCGGCCTGGGCGACTTCGACCGCGCCACCACCACCTCGGACGGCACCGAGATCGGCGTGATCATGCAAAAGGGCAAGAGCGCACAGGCGCACTTCGCGCTGGAGTCGGCGAAGGCGGTGCTGCACGACTACAACGACTACTTCGGCATCAAGTACCCGCTGCCCAAGCTGGACAACATCGCCGCGCCGGGCAGCAGCCAGTTCTTCTCGGCGATGGAGAACTGGGGCGCGATCTTCACCTTCGAATACGCGATGCTGCTCGACCCCTCGATATCCACCCAGGGCGACCGCATGGCCGTGTTCAACACCGAGGCGCACGAGATGGCGCACCAGTGGTTCGGCGACCTGGTGACCATGGACTGGTGGGACAACCTGTGGCTCAACGAAGGCTTCGCCTCGTGGATGGCCGAGCGCGAGACTGAGCAGCGGCATCCGGAATGGAACACAGTGCTCGGCACCGTGATGGTGCGCGAAGGCGCGATGTCGGTCGACGCGGTGGCCACCACGCATCCCATCGTGCAGAAGATCGCCACGGTGGAGCAGGCCAGCCAGGCCTTCGACACCATCACCTACTCCAAGGGCGAGGCGGTGATCCGCATGCTGGAGGCCTATGTCGGCCCCGCAGCCTGGCGCCAGGGCGTCCACAACTACCTGAAGGCCCATGCCTACGGCAACACGGTGTCCGACGACTTGTGGCACGCGATGGATGGCGTGGCCGGCGGCAAGCCGATCACCCAGGTGGCGCACGACTTCACCCTGCAGCCGGGCGTGCCGCTGATCAAGGTGGACTCGGCCATGTGCAGCAACGGCCAGACCACCATCAAGCTGACCCAGGGCGAGTTCACCAAGGACCGGCCGAACAAGCAGCCGCTGCGCTGGCATGTGCCGGTGATCGCCGAAACGGTGGGAGGCCATCCGGTGAGCGCCCTGGTGGACGGCCAGGCCACGATGAAGCTGCCCGGTTGCGGTCCGCTGCTGGTGAACGCGGGCCAGACCGGCTACTACCGCACGCTGTACGCGCCGGCGCAGCTCTCCGCGCTGAAACAGGGCTTCACCAAGCTCGCACCGATCGACCAGCTCGGCCTGATGAGCGACAGCTGGGCCGAAGGCATGGCCGGCCTGCAGCCGGTGTCGGACTTCCTCGACATGGCCAATGCCACGTCGGCGAATGCCGATCCGGAGATCTGGGCCGAAGTGGCAGGCAGCCTGGTCGGGCTGGACCAGTACTACCGCGGCGACAAGGTGCGCCAGCAGCGCTTCCGCGCCTATGCGACCGGTCAGCTGAAGCCGGTGTTCGCGCGCGTGGGCTGGGACGCGAAGCCGGGTGAGAGCACCTCCACCACGCTGCTGCGCACGCAGCTGATCGGTGCGCTGGCCGAGCTGGGCGATCAGGACATGCTCAAGGAAGTGCGCCGCCGCTACGACGCGCAGGCCACCGATCCCAAGGCGGTGCCGGCGGCGCTGCGCAAGACAATCCTGGCCATCGTGGCGCAGCATGCGGACGCGGCCACCTGGGACAAGCTGCACGCGCAGGCCAAGGCCGAGAAGTCGCCGATGATGAAGGATCGTCTGTACCGACTGCTGGCCATCGTCAAGGACAAGACGCTGGCCCAGCGTGCGCTCGATATGGCGCTCACGGACGAGCCTGGCGCCACCAACAGCGCAGGCATGATCGGTGCCGTGTCCTGGCAGCATCCGGAAATGGCCTACGACTTCGCCATGGCGCACCGCGCGCAGGTGGACAAGCTGGTGGATTCCACCTCCAGCAGCCGCTTCTATCCGGCGCTGGGCGGCAGCTCGTTCGATCCGGCGATGATCGGCAAGATCAAGACCTACGAGGCGACCATCTCCCCGGGCTCGCGTCGCCCCGCGGACACCGTGATCGCGAACATCGAGTACCGCATGATGATCCGCAAGGATCGCCTGCCGGCGGTGGATGCCTGGCTGGCGAAGAACGGCGGCTGAGGTCGGCATGCCTCGCCCCAGCCGCTGTCCCGCAGGTGGGAGAGCGGTTGGGGCATATCACCAGGGAGGCAGTAAATGAGCGATACGCTTGAAACCGGGTTCGATTACGCGGCGGGTGGCCAGGCTTACCGCGGCCTGCTGTTGAAATCCCCGCGCCTGGCGGTGAAGGCCGCCGTCGTGGTGTTGCCGGATTGGCGCGGGCAGAGCGCCTTGGCGCGCGCCCACGCCGAGCACCTTGTGGCCTTGGGGTGCGCGGTGCTGATCGCCGACCTGTATGGCGACGGCTTCAGCCCGGACAGCCCGGAACAGGTTGGGCCGATGGTGAAGAGGCTGATCGAGCATCGCGAACAAGGGGTGGCCGCGCTGTCGGCCGGCGTGGAGCGATTGCGCTCGGCGATTCCCGCCGGCACGCCTGTGCTGTGCCTTGGCTACAGCGCCGGCGGCATGGTGGCGCTGGACTATGGGCGCAGCGGCGCCGACATCGCGGGGATCATCCTGTGTTCGGCCCTGCTGAAGACTGCTGCGGAAAAAACGGACACGCGCATCCATGCCCCCGTGTTGATCCTGCAAGGCACGCAGGATCAGGTGTCGCCGATGGAAACGATTGTTTCGGTCATCGCGGAGATGGATGGCGCAGGCAACGATGTGCGCTTCGAACTCTATACGCAGACCCATCACGCATTCGACAACCCGGAGGCCGGCACGGATCCTGCCGCGCGCCTGGTGTATTCGCCGGTTTCGGCGAGGCGTGCGCAGGCTGCGATTGCATCGTTCGTATGCGAGGTGGCGGATCGGTCCTGATCGGGACGTCGGTTCGTGGCCCCTCCGGGAGCCGATGTCCGGATGGCGTGGCCGCTCCTGATCCATCGGCCGGCGACGTCGAAGGTCCGCCTCAAGCAAGCGCCGCTTCGATCGACGCCAACGCCGCCTCGACGTTCTGCCGCGGTGTGCCGATGTTCATGCGCATGAAGCCGCTGCCGCCGAGGCCGAAGTCGGCGCCGGGATTCAGGCCGAGCCTGCAGCGGCGGACGAAGAAGTCGCGCAGCGCATCGTCGCCCATGCCCAGCGCTCGGCAGTCCAGCCACAGCAGGTAGCCGGCCTCGGGCGGTGCCAGGCGGATCGCCGGGATGCGGGTGCGCAGGCGATCGGCGACGAGGTCGCGCGTGCCGGCGAGGTAGGCCAGCAGGGCATCGAGCCACTGGTCGCCCTCTCGCCAGGCGGCTTCGCCGGCGGCGACGGCGAAGGGATTGGCGTCGCCCAGGTGCAAGGCCGCAACCGTTTTCCGCAGCGTGGCGCGTAGATCGGCTCGCGGCGCCACCATCACGGACAGCCCCAGCCCCTGCAGGTTGAAGGTCTTGCTGGGCGAGAGCACGGTGATGATGCGGTCGCCTACCCGCGCGAGGTTGCCCAGCGGATGATGGCTGGCGCCGGGCAGCGCGAGGTCGCCGTGCACTTCATCCGCGATGACGGTGAGATCGTAGCGGCGCGCGACGCGCAGCACATCCTCGAGTTCGTCCGGCGTCCATGCCCGGCCTACCGGATTGTGCGGGCTGCACAGCAGCAGGGCGCGCGCGCCGCTGCGTGCGCATTGCTCCAGCCGGACGGGATCCATCGTGTAGCGACCACCGGTTTCGCGCAACGGATTGTGGAGTGGGCGCCGGCCGCAGGCTTCCACGGCCCGGAAGAAGCCGTGATACACAGGTGGCTGCACGATCACCGCGTCGCCCGCGACGGTGCAGGCCTGCACCGCGGCCGACAGCGAAGCCAGCACGCCGGAGGCCGGCACCAGCCATTCGCGTTCGACCTGCCAGTGGTGGCGTCGCATGCACCAGTCGATCAGCGCCTGGTGCAGGCTCTCGGGGTACTGCGTGTAGCCGTAGATCGGATGCCGCGCGCGAGCGAGCAGGGCCTCGCTCACGCAGGTTGGCGCGGCGAAATCCATGTCGGCGATCCATAGCGGACGGACCTCGTCGCTGCCGAATTTCTGTCGGCGGCCGTCGAACTTCAGCGCGTGGCTGCCGCTGCGGTCGACGGGCCGGTCGAAGTCCGGCGTCATGCCGAGGCACGCTCATGCAGCGGACCGCGGAGCGGCCTGCGCTCCCTCTCCGGCGGGCAGGGATGGGCGGAGGCGTTCATGCGCGCCGCCGCCACAAGGTCACCTCGGACAAGGTGTGCTGGAACTTGCGCCGCGTCTCGCGTATCACGAACGGCACCTCGCGAGGTTCGCCCAGTCGCTGGAAATGCGCGCCAAGGATGGCATCGAGACCGTCCAGCGTGGTGAAGCTCTCGCCGTCCTTCTTGAAGCCGCCCAGCCAGTCCGCGCGCGGCGTGTGTTCCACCAGCCAGGTGCAGGGCGAGGCGATCATCAGCAGGCCGCCCGGGTTCAGGCGCTCGTGGATGGCTTCGAGGAACTGCGCGGGGTTGTACAGGCGGTCGATCAGGTTGGCGGCCAGGATGAAGTCGTAGCCCACGAACTGCGGCTTCAGGTTGCAGGCATCACCCTGCCAGAACTCCACTTTCGCCGCGGTATCCGCGAGGCCCAGTTCGGCGAGCTTGCGCGACTTGTATTCGACCAGCTCGCCTTCGTCCTGCAGCAGGTAGCGCAAGCTGTCGCCGCGCGCCAGCGCTGCGCCCTGGCCGATGAAGCGCGCGGAAAAATCCATGCCGGTAACGTGATCGAAGTGGCGCGCCAGCTCGAAGGTGGCGCGGCCGGAGGCGCAGCCCAGGTCCAGCGCGGTGCGTTTCGGCGCATCGCCAAGCGTGTCGATCGCCAGCTCCACCAGAGCCCTGGAAAAGTTCGGCACGCCGAAATAGGCGTCGCCGTAGTGGAACTCGGCGTATTCGGAAAGCAGCTTGTCGGTCTCGTAATGCGAGGCAGGGACCGGCTTGAGGTGCTTCGAGACCACGTAGCGGAAGCCTGCGTGCTGGAAGAAATGGCGACGGAAGGCGTAGCGCGAGGCAGGCTCGGCCTCGTTGCCGGTGGCGATCCACGAGCCACCCTTCATCAGGTGGTGCTGGCCGTCGAAGGTGGGCGTGGTGAAGTCGTCGTAGATCGGGTGCACCTGGAAGCCCTCGAACGGGTAGATCGGGGTTTCCGTCCACTGCCATGCATTGCCGGCGACGTCGAAGAATTCGCCCTGCGTGTAGCGGTTGACCGGGCACGACGACGCCCAGTGAGCGAGGTTGAGGTTGGCGTCCGGCGCTTCGCCGTCCGGCACGCCGCGCCGGCTTTCGGCGTACAGGCGGTACCACTCGTCCTCGGTGGGAAGGCGCACCGGCTGGCCGCTGTGCGCCGATTTCCAGCGGCAAAACGCCTTGGCCTCGTGGTAGTTCACCTCCACCGGCCAGTCCCACGGCATCGGCACTTCGCCGGTTATCAGGCGCAGCTGCCAACCCTCGGCGGAACTGCGCCAGAAGGTGGGGTGGCTGGCCTTGGCGAACTCGCGCCAGCCATTGCCTTCCTCATCCCAGTACTCGGGCTGAGCGTAGCCGCCGGCTTCGACGAAGGCGAGGAATTCCCGGTTGCTGACGAGGCAGCGGCCGGCCTCGAATGCCGGTACCTCGGCCTCGTGGCGGCCGTATTCGTTGTCCCAGCCGTAGATGGCGCTGGAAATGTCGCGACCCAGCGCGACCTTGCCGGCAGGCACCTTCACCAAGGTGTTTTCCGGCGGCTCGCCGCTCTCCGTGCAGGCTGGCCAGGCGAGGTGCGGCTTCACGTAGGCCAGTTTGTGCTGGCGGATCAGCACCGAGGAGGTTTCCAGATGGATGCGCTCGTGCTCGATGCCCATGACGATGGCCCACCACGGATTGTCCCAGCCGATCGGCAGTTCCAGCGGCGCCTCGTCGATCAGGCGGGTGACCAGGGCGCGCACCTTGTCGCGGTAGGCCCGCACCTCGGCCACGCCGGGCCAGTCGTAATGGGTGTCGTCGAGGTCGTCCCAGCTCATCTCGTCCACGCCCACCGCGAACACAGACTCGAGATGCGGATCGACGCGCTCCTCGATCATGCGCGTCAGCAGCAGCTTGTTGACGAAGAACGTCGCGGTGTGGCCGTAGTAGAAGATCAGCGGATGGCGCAGCGTGATCGGCGGTTCGTACCAGGCCGCATCGACGGCGAGCGTCTCGAACAACGATTCGTAGCGGTCAAAGGTGCTGGTGAAGTACTCGCGCAGCGTCCGGCGCATGCGCTGGGGATCGGTCTCGTGCAGATCCGGGGTGCGCGGCAAGGGCGTGGTGGCGCGGCGGAGGGGTTCGGCGAGCGTGGAAGCGTTCAAGGCGATACCTTTCGGTCCCGGGGAAACGGATGGCGCCTGGGCCCATTCTCGCACGCGACATGCCATGCGGCCCGATGAGCTTGCGCAACTGTCCTACGTAAGGGGTGAAGCCACGGATTCAATGCCGCGATTCTTGCGATCGTCCCTGATCGCGAGAGTCAAACGGGCTGCCATCCATGGCCGCACTCCTCAAACGAAAAAGCCCCGCGCGAGGCGGGGCTTCTCCGGCCGCGCGGCGCGAACGCTTACGCCTCGGCTTCTTCCTTGTACGCATCCACCGGGATGCAGGCGCACATGATGTTCTTGTCGCCGTAGACGTTGTCCACGCGCGCCACCGGCGACCAGTACTTCTGCTGCTTCAGCGAGGGCAGCGGGAAGGCGGCCAGTTCGCGCGGGTAGGGGTGCGTCCACTCGCTGGCGCTCACCGCGAACGCGGTGTGCGGGGCGTTGCGCAGCGGGTTGTCGTCGCGGTCGAGCTTGCCTTCTTCCACCGCGCGGATCTCGTCGCGGATCTGGATCATCGCGTCGATGAAGCGGTCCAGCTCGTGCTGCGATTCGCTTTCGGTGGGCTCGACCATCAGCGTGCCGGCGACCGGGAAGCTCAGCGTGGGTGCGTGGAAGCCGAAGTCGATCAGGCGCTTGGCCACGTCCTCGGCGCTGATGCCGGTGGCATCCTTGAGCGGGCGCAGGTCGAGGATGCACTCGTGCGCCACCAGGCCGTTGCGGCCGGTGTAGAGCGTCTCGTAGTGCGGCGCAAGGCGCTTGGCGATGTAGTTGGCGTTGAGCAGCGCCACCTGGGTGGCCTTGCGCAGGCCTGCGTTGCCCATCAGCGTGATGTACATCCACGAGATCGGTAGGATCGACGCGCTGCCGAACGTGGCGGCGCTGACCATCGCGCCGTTGCCGGTGCCCTGCGTGCGCATGCCGTCGTTGCCCAGTGCACCCGGCAGGAACGGCGCCAGGTGCGAACGCACCGCGCACGGGCCCACGCCGGGGCCGCCGCCGCCGTGCGGGATGCAGAAGGTCTTGTGCAGGTTGAGGTGGCTGACGTCCGAGCCCCACTTGCCGGGCTTGGCCACGCCCACCAGCGCATTCATGTTGGCGCCGTCGGTGTACACCTGCCCGCCGTACTGGTGCACGATGTCGCAGATCGCCACCACGTCCTCCTCGAACACGCCGTGGGTGGACGGGTAGGTGAGCATGATCGCGGCGAGGTTGGCCGAGTGCTTCCCGGCCTGCGCGCGGATGTCTTCCAGATCCACGTTGCCGTTCGCGTCGCACTTGGTCACCACCACGCGCATGCCGCACATCTGCGCGGAGGCGGGATTGGTGCCGTGGGCGGATTCCGGGATGAGGCAGATGTCGCGATGGCCTTCGCCGCGCGACTGGTGGTAGGCACGGATCGCCAGGAGGCCGGCGTACTCGCCCTGTGCGCCGGCATTCGGCTGCAGGCTCACCGCGTCGTAGCCGGTGATTTCCACCAGCATTGCCTCCAGGCCGCCGATCAGCTCCTTGTAGCCCTGTGTCTGCGCGGCGGGCGCCAGCGGATGGATGTTGCCGAACTCGGGCCAGGTCACCGGGATCATCTCGGCGGTGGCGTTGAGCTTCATGGTGCACGAGCCCAGCGGGATCATCGTGCGATCCATCGCCAAGTCCTTGTCCGCCAGCGAGCGCAGGTAGCGCAGCAGTTCGTGCTCGCTGTGGTGGGTGTTGAAGACCGGATGGGTGAGGAAGGCGCTCTTGCGCAGCAGCGCCGCAGGCAGTGCGTCGGCGGTGGCGGCATCCAGCGCGTCGATGTCCTCGACCTTGGCGCCGAACAGCGCCGCCAACGCGACCGCGTCGGCGCGCGTGGTGGTTTCGTCGAGGCTGATGCCCACGCTGTGGCCGTCGATGCGGCGCAGGTTGACGTGCGCCGCTTCCGCCTTGGCGTGGATCGCCGCGGCGTCGACGCCGGTGACGTGCAGGGTGTCGAAGTAATCCTTGCCCACCGCGACGCCGGCCTTGCCCAGCGCGGCGGCGAGGATCGCGGCGAGGCGGTGCGTGCGGCGCGCGATGCGCACCAGGCCCTCGGGGCCGTGGTAGACCGCGTACATCGAGGCCATCACCGCCAGCAGCACCTGCGCGGTGCAGATGTTGGAGGTGGCCTTCTCGCGGCGAATGTGCTGCTCGCGGGTCTGCAGGGTGAGGCGGTAGGCCTTGTTGCCCTCGGTGTCGATCGAAACGCCGATCAGGCGGCCCGGCATCGAGCGCTTGTAGGCGTCGCGGCAGGCCATGAAGGCCGCGTGCGGGCCGCCGAAGCCGAACGGCACGCCGAAGCGCTGGGTGTTGCCCACCACGATGTCGGCGCCCCATTCGCCCGGCGCGGCGATCAGGGTCAGCGCCAGCAGGTCGGTGGCCACCGCCACCAGCGCGCCGCGCGCATGGGCGGCGTCGGCCAGCGCCTGGTAGTCGCCGATGCGGCCGAAAGTATCGGGATACTGCAGCAGGACGCCGAAGCTCTCCACCGTGGCGGCCTCGGCGTCGTCGCCGACGTGCAGTTTGATGCCTAGCGGGTCGGCGCGGGTGTGCAGCACTTCCAGCGTCTGCGGGTGCACGCTCTTCGACACGAAGAACGTGTCGGACTTTGACTTGGCCGAACGCTTGGCCAGCGTCATCGCCTCGGCGGCGGCGGTGGCCTCGTCCAGCAGGGAAGCGTTGGCGATCTCCATGCCGGTGAGTTCGGCGCACATGGTCTGGAAGTTGATCAGCGCCTCCATGCGGCCCTGCGAGATCTCCGCCTGGTACGGCGTGTAGGCGGTGTACCAGGCCGGGTTCTCCAGGATGTTGCGCAGGATGACGTTCGGCGTGTGGGTGCCGTAATAGCCCTGGCCGATGAAACTGCGGAATACCTGGTTCTTGTCGGCGACGGCGCGGATCCTGGCCAGCGCGTCCTCCTCGGTCATCGCGGCGGGCAGCGCCAGCGGCGCGGCGGACTTGATCTTCGCGGGCACGATCGCGTCGGTCATCGACTCCAGCGAGTCGTGGCCGACGGTGTGCAGCATGTGCGCGATCTCGGCGTCGTTGGGGCCGATGTGGCGCGCGATGAAGGCGTCGTGGTTTTCCAGCTCGCGCAGGGAAGAGGGGGTCTGGCTCATGGCAGGGGCGTCCGAAGTCAACGTGCGAGCCGCACGCGGGGCGCCCCTCTGTCCTTTTGCCTGAGAGTTTGGAAACGCGTGAGCGCGTTTCGTGCCCCTTCGGCGCCGGATTCAACCGGTCTCTCCAGAGTGCTATGCGCAGGATGGTATGGGGCCTGAGCGATTACGGGCGTTGCGCCTTCGGCAGCGGTGCGTTCCTGGAGCGGAACGGCCGCTTCTCCCACCATGCGTTTGTAGCCGGCGATTATACAGGGGCGACGGCCCGCGCGCCTCGCCCGTGCTGCTCGATCGCGTGGCCGCACGGTGCGGTTCAGGAGCGGCAGGCGGGTGCATCCGCAGGCATGGCGGGCTCCGCCGAGGATGTGCGGCGGGCCGGTGATGGCGGGTATGCTGCCACTTCCTGCTCCCGGCAACCGAAGAATCGCGATGATCCGCATCGGAGAAATCGACCACGTCGTGCTGCGTGCCATCGATCCCGCGGCGATGCGGCGTTTCTATTGCGACGTGCTGGGTTGCCGCGAGGAACGGCGACAAGACGAGATCGGCCTCGTGCAGCTGCGCGCCGGCGCCTCGCTGATCGACCTGGTCAGCATGGACGGCAAGCTCGGCCGCCTGGGCGGTGCCGCACCGGGCGCGGAAGGCCGCAACATGGACCACCTGTGCCTGCGCGTGGAGGATTGGGACGAAGCGGCGATCCTCGCCCATCTCAAGGCGCACGGCGTGCGCATCGGCGAACTGGGCATGCGCTACGGCGCGCGCGGAGAAGGTCCGTCGATCTACTGCTACGACCCGCAGGGCAACGTGGTCGAGCTGAAGGGGCCGGCTAACCCTTGAGGATCGCGATCCGCAGAAACGACGAAGCCCGCATCGCTGCGGGCTTCGTCTACAATTGGTGCCCAGGAGAGGACTCGAACCTCCACGGTTTTACCCGCTAGTACCTGAAACTAGTGCGTCTACCAATTCCGCCACCTGGGCAGGTGTCGCGCGAGCCTTTCGGGCTGCGTGAGCCGCGTAGATTAGGGATCGGCCCGGGCCCTGTCAACACTTTGTTGACGCATACATTCATCAGGCTGCACCGTTCGCGGCGCGGCAATCCACACAAGGCGATTTCGTGACCAGAAAAAACAAGGAAGGCAAGCGCGCGGGCGTCCGTGCGCCGGCCGTGAAAAATCCGTCTCCCCGCAAGCCCGCGAATGCGGATGCGACGGCGGGCAAGCGCAAGCGGGCCGGCCAGCGCGATCCGCAGGCCGAGCGCGAGGCGCAGCGCTACGAGCGTCCCATTCCCAGCCGCGAGGCCATCCTCGCCCTGCTGGAGGAACGCGGCGAGATGCTCACCGAGGCGCGCATCGCCGAGGCGCTGGACTTGCACGACGCCTACGACGTGGGCGCGCTGCACAAGCGCCTGGGCGCGATGGTGCGCGACGGCCAACTGCTGCTGGGCCGGCGCGGCGGCTATGCGCCGGTGCAGAAGCTCGACCTGATTCCCGGCGTGGTGCTGGCGAACGCCGAAGGCTACGGTTTCCTGCGCCCTGACGAAGGCGGCGAAGACCTTTACCTTTCGCCGCAGCAGATGCGCAGTGTGCTGCATGGTGACCGCGTGCTGGCCAGCGTGGTGGGCGTGGACCGGCGCGGTCGCCGCCAGGGTGCGATCGCCGAGGTGCTGCAGCGGCGTTCGCCGCGCCTGGTGGGCCGGGTGGTGGTGGAGAACGGCGTGACCCTGGTGGCGCCGGACGACCGCCGCCTGCACCAGGACGTGATGATCCCGCCCGGCGAGACGCAGGGTGCGCGTGCCGGCCAGATCGTGGTGGCCGAGATCACCGATCCGCCGACGCAGCACCGCGGCCCGCTCGGTGCGATCCGCGCCGTGCTGGGCGAGCGCCTGCAGCCGTCGCTGCTGATCGAGATGGCGATCGCCAGCCATGACCTGCCGCACGAATGGCCGCCCGAAGTGCTGCGCGACGCGGCCGAGGTGGAGCCCGTGGTCGCCGCGGCCGAACGCGAGGGCCGGGTCGACCTGCGCAAGCTGCCGCTGGTGACCATCGACGGCGCCGACGCGCGCGACTTCGACGACGCCGTATACGCCGAGCCGAGACGCGGCGGCGGCTGGCGGCTGGTGGTCGCGATCGCCGACGTGTCGCATTACGTGCCGGTGGGCAGCGCGCTGGACCGCGAGGCGTTCGAACGCAGCACCTCCACCTATTTCCCCGGCTTCGTGGTGCCGATGCTGCCGGAGACGCTGTCCAACGGCATCTGCTCGCTCAACCCCAAGGTCGAGCGGCTGTGCATGGTCTGCGACATGGTGGTCGACGCCGAGGGCGAGGTGGCGAAGTCGAAGTTCTACCCGGCGGTGATGCGTTCGCATGCGCGGCTCACCTACGACCAGGTGTGGCAGGCAGTGGGCCTGCGCGAGGCCGGCGCGCTCGATGCGGTGGCCGACGTGTTGCCGCAGCTGGAAAACCTGCATGCGCTGTACAAGGCGATGGCCGCCCAGCGCAAGCGCCGCGGCGCGATCGACTTCGAGACGCCCGAGGTGAAGTTCAGCCTCGACCAGCGCGGCGAGGTGGTGTCGGCCGGCGCCACCGAGCGCAACGACGCGCACAAGCTGATCGAGGAATGCATGATCGCCGCCAACGTGCAGGCGGCGCTGTTCCTGGAAAAGAAGAAGGTCCCCGCGCTGTTCCGCGCCCACGAGCCGCCGCCGGCGGAGAAGTACGAGGACTTGCAGCAGTTCCTGCGCGAATTCAAGCTGCGCATGCCGCCGGTGGAGGAGGTGACGCCCGCCGACTTCGCCGACGTGCTGCGCCTGGTGGCCGAGCGCCCCGAGCGCGAACTGATCCAGAGCGTACTGCTGCGCGCGCAGAGCATGGCGGCCTACCAGCCCGACAATCGCGGCCACTTCGGCCTGGCGCTGGCGGCCTACGCGCATTTCACCTCGCCGATCCGCCGCTACCCGGACCTGCTGGTGCATCGTGCGATCCGCTACGCGCTCACCGGCGGCAAGCCGGTCGGCTACGAATACACGCCAGCGCAGATGGCCACGATGGCGGTGCACTGCTCGCAGCGCGAGCGTCGTGCCGAGGAGGCCGAGCGCGACGTGGACGAGCGCTACAAGTGCGCGTGGATGGCCAAGCACGTGGGCGAGGAGTTCGCGGGCCTGGTTACCGGCGTCACCTCGTTCGGCCTGTTCGTGGAACTGGATGAGTCCAAGGTCTCGGGCCTGGTGCACATCAGCCAGCTCAGCAACGACTACTACCACTTCGACCCGCAGCGGCACCTGCTGAAGGGCGAGCGCACCGGCGCGCAGTACCGGCTGGGCGACCATGTGCGCGTGCAGGTGCTGCGCGCCAGTCTGGAGGATCGCAAGATCGACTTCCGGCTGGCAGCGCCGCGCGCCTCCGCAGCACATCCGTCTCGCCCCGGCAAGGCGTATGACTACGCGGCGGCGGGCGAGCGTTATTCGCTGCCCGGCGCCAAGGCGCAGGGCATGGTGGGCAAAGCGGCGCAGGCGATCGGTCGCATGTTCGGCCGGCGCGGGCAGCCGGCATCTCCCACCGTGCCGCCGTCGCGCGATAATCCGCCGCCCGCCGCCGAGCGTTCGCGCAAGCCGGCGGGGCAGGCCGCCGCAGCGAAGGCCGATGGCAAGCTGGGCAAGAACACGCAGAAAGCGCCGCGGGCCGCGAAGAAGCCGGCTGCGCGCCCACCGAAACCGAAAGGCAGGAAATGAGCGAACACTGGATCGTCGGCATCAACCCGGTCGACGGCGCACTGAACAACGACGCCGCGCGGGTGTGCGAACTGCTGGTCGAAAACGGCCAGCGCAACCCGCGCGTGCACGAACTGGCCGAGCGCGCCAAGGCGTTGAAGATTCCGGTGCACCATCGCCCACGCGAGCAACTCGACAAGCTCGCCGGCGAAGCGCGCCACCAGGGTGTGGCCGCGTTGTACGAAGCGCCTGCGATGGCGACGGAAGGCGACCTGCCTGGATTGCTGGAACAGGCTGGCGGCGCTGCGCTGGTACTAGTGCTGGACGGCGTCACCGACCCGCACAACCTCGGCGCCTGCCTGCGCAGCGCGGCGGCGGCGAACGCAACGGCGGTGATCGTGCCCAAGGATCGCGCCGTCGGCCTGACCCCGGTGGTGCGCCGCGCCTCGGCCGGCGGCGCGGACCGCGTACCGCTGATCGCGGTGACCAACCTCTCGCGCACGCTGCGCAGCCTGAAGGATGCCGGGGTGTGGATCACCGGCCTTGCCGGGGATACCGAGCAGTCGATCTACGGCATCGACCTGAAGGGACCGGTGGCGCTGGTGATGGGCAGCGAGGGCGAGGGTCTGCGCCGACTCACCCGTGAGACCTGCGATTTCGTGGCGAAGATTCCCATGCCCGGCGCGATGGAGAGCCTCAACGTTTCCGTGGCGACCGGTGTCGTACTGTTCGAGGCGCTGCGCCAACGGAGCGGACTGCGATGAACGTCCACTGGCACGACTGGGCCGGCTACATCGGCGTGCTGCTGGTGCTGCTGGCGTTCTTCCTGCTGCAGGCCCACAAGCTGCACGGCAACGGGCTCGTCTACCAGTTGATGAACGTGCTGGGCGCGGTGGGCGTGATGCTGTCGCTGCTGTTCGGCAGCTTCAACTGGCCTGCCTTCATCATGCAGCTGGCCTGGCTGCTGATCGGCATCTACGGCATCGTGCGCGGTGCGCAGAGGCGTCGCGGGGCACGCTTGCCCTGACTTCCCGCCTGCCGGGCCGGCCGCAGCGGGACGGCCCGCTGCATTCCTTCATCGCGGGGACGGCCCTGCATGGCCTGCGAGGAATTTGCTATGCCCTGGGTACTCTTGGTGTTGGCTGGCGTGTTCGAGATCGGCTGGGCGATCGGCCTGAAGTACAGCGAGGGCTTCACCCGGCTGTGGCCCAGCGTAGGCACGCTGGCGGCCATGGCGGTGAGTGTGGTGCTGCTGGCGCTGGCGGCGAAATCGCTGCCGATCGGCACCGCCTATGCGGTGTGGACCGGCATCGGCGCCGTGGGCGCCGTGACCCTGGGCATCGTGCTGTTCCACGATCCCGCCACGCCGCTGCGGCTGGCCTGCGTCGCGCTGATCCTGCTCGGCATCGTGGGCCTGAAGCTGGCCGGCGGGGCGCATTGAGAGTCCATCCCGGATCTTCACCGGCCCGCGCCGGCAGCTGTCTGCGCGCAGGCCAGTAAAGATCCGGGGTGTCAGTCGTTGCGATCGCCCAGTTTCGGCAGCTCGGGGTTGGCCGTAAGGTCGCGCTTGTTGCGCTGGGCGATAAGCGGTTCGCCGGTGACCTGGTACCACACGTTCTCGGCGATGTTGGTGGCGTGGTCGCCGATGCGCTCGATGTTCTTCGCCATGAATAGCAGGTGCGTGCACGGCGTGATGTTGCGCGGATCTTCCATCATGTAGGTGAGCAGCTGGCGGAAGTAGCCGGTATAGGCCTCGTCCAGCTCCACGTCGTCCTTCCACACCTGGTAGGCGCGCTCGGCGTCGCGGTCGCGGTAGGCGCGCAGCACCTCGCGCACCTCGGCGGCAGCCAGTTCGGCGAGGTGGGCGAGGCCGCTGGTGGGGTTGACCGGCGCGGCCATCGACAGCGGGATCGAGCGCTTGGCCACGTTCGCCGCGTAGTCGCCGATACGCTCGATGTCGGCGGCGATGCGCAACGCGGCGAACACGTTGCGCAGATCGCCCGCCATCGGCGCGCGCAGCGCCAGCAGGCGCACCACGTCGTGGCTGATTTCCTGTTCGAGCAGGTCGATCGCGTCGTCGTTGCCCACCACGTGCTGGGCGGCGCGCTCGTCGCGGCGTTCCACCACGTCGATCGCGGCTTCCAGCTGGCTCACCGCCAGCTCGCCCATGCGAACCAGCTCGCCGGTGAGGCGCGCCAGCTCGTCGTCGTAGCTCTTGATGATGTGTTCCTTGCCGGTGCTCATGATTGCCTCGTGTTGTCTCCCCTCTCCGTTTGGGAGAGAGGTTGGGGGAGAGGGGTCGGGCGGTGCGATGCGTTGAGGCTCGCCCGACCCCTCACCACAGCCCTCTCCCCGGAGGGGAGAGGGAGTCGTCGCATCAGCCGAAGCGGCCGGTGATGTAGTCCTCGGTCTGCTTCTTCGAGGGCTTCGTGAAGATCTTCTCAGTGACGTCGAACTCGATCAGTTCGCCTAGGTACATGAAGGCGGTGCGGTCGGAAACGCGCGCGGCCTGCTGCATGTTGTGGGTGACTATGACGATGGTGTAGTCGTGCTTGAGTTCCTCCACCAGCTGCTCGATGCGGCTGGTGGCGATGGGATCGAGCGCCGAGGTGGGCTCGTCCAGCAGCAGCACCTCAGGCTTGAGCGCGATGCCGCGGGCGATGCAAAGGCGCTGTTGCTGGCCGCCGGAGAGGCCAAGCGCGCTGTGCTTGAGCTTGTCCTTCACCTCGTCCCACAGCGCGGCGCGGCGCAGCGCCTGTTCCACGCGCTCGGCCATGTCGGCCTTCGAGAGCTTTTCGTGGTGGCGGATGCCGTAGGCCACGTTCTCGAAGATCGTCATCGGGAACGGTACCGGCTTCTGGAACACCATGCCGACCTTGCCGCGCAGGCGGTTCAGCGAGTAGCGCGGGTCGAGGATGTTCTCGCCATCCAGCAGCACCTCGCCAGTGGCGACCTGTTTCGGATAGATCGCATAGATGCGGTTGAAGATGCGCAGCAGGGTGGACTTGCCGCAGCCGGAGGGGCCGATGATCGCGGTGACCTGTTTCTCCGGGATGTCCATGCTGATGCCTTTCAGCGCATGGGACTCGTTGTAGTGGAAGTGCAGGTCGCGCACCACGATCTTGGTGGGCGCCGCGATGGCTTCCGCGGCAGCCGCGAAGTCCGTGGCGTTGGCGGCGAGGTCAGTCATAACGCACCTTGTGGCGGGAGAACATCAGTCGGGTCAGCAGGCTGAGCGCGAGCACGAACAGCGTGATCAGCAGCGCGCCGGCCCAGGCGATGGCGTGCAGGTCCGGGTTGGGATCATTGGTGTACTGGTAGATCGCCACCGGCAGACTTTCCATCTTGTCCAGCGGATGCACCGTCATGAAGTTGTTGCCGAAGGCGGTGAACAGCAATGGCGCGGTCTCGCCGGCCAGGCGCGCCAGCGCCAGCAATACGCCGGTGATGATGCCGGACGTGGCTGCGCGCATCAGTACCTGCACGGTCATCTTCCACTGCGGAATGCCCAGCGACAGCGTGGCCTCGCGCAGCGTGCCTGGCACCAGCTGCAGCATCTCGTCGGTGGTACGCACGATCACCGGCAGACCGATCAGCGCCAGCGCCACCGCGCCCGCAAAGCCGGAGAACGAGACATTGCCGTGGGTGAAGTTCGACATCGGCAGCACCACGATCACGTACACGAACAGGCCGAGCACGATCGACGGCGCCGACAGCAGGATGTCGTTGAGGAAGCGGATCGTGGCGCCGAGCCGGGTGCGATTCGCGTATTCGGCGAGGAAGGTGCCGGCGAGCACGCCGATCGGCGCGCAGATCAGCAGCGCCATGACGTCCATGATCAGGCTGCCCACGATGGCGTTGGACAGGCCGCCCTGGTCGGCGTAGGCGGTAATCTTGGTGAACAGGCGCGGGGTGATCGCGCCGAGGCCGTTCTTCAGCGTCACCCACAGGATCCAGGCTAGGAACACCAGGCCAAGGATGGTGGCACAGGCGCTGAGGCACAGCGCCACCACGTTGACGGCGCGACGGCGCAGGTAGACGGAACTGGCCATCACGCGCCCTCCCGCCGCGCCAGCCGGCGCAGCATCAGGCGGGCGATCAGCAGCACAACGAAGGTCACCACGAACAGCAGGAAGCCCAGCGCGATCAGCGCCGAGCGGTGCGTACCCACCGCCTCGTTGAATTCGTTGGCGATGGAGGAGGAGATCGAGGTGCCCGGCATCAGCAGCGAACTGCTGATGCTGTAGGCGTTGCCGAGCACGAAGGTCACGGCCATCGTCTCGCCCAGCGCACGGCCGAGGCCGAGGAAGATGCCGCCGATCACCGCCGAGCGCGTGTAGGGCAGCACGATGTCCCACACCACCTCCCATGTGGTGGAGCCAAGCGCGTAGGAGGATTCCTTGAGGCGGGTGGGGACGGTCTGGAACACTTCGCGCATCACCGAGCAGATGAAGGGCAGGATCATCACCGCTAGCACGATGCCTGCGGTGAGCAGGCCCAGCCCGATCGGCGGACCCTGGAACAGCTTGCCGACCAGCGGCAGATTGCCCAGCGTGTTGCTGAGTGTCGGCTCGATGCCGGCCATGAACGGCACGAATACGAACAGGCCCCACATGCCGTAGATGATCGACGGGATGCTGGCGAGCAGTTCGATGGCGGTGGCGACCGGGCCGCGCAGCCAAGTCGGGGCGATTTCGGTGAGGAACAGCGCGATGCCGAAGCTCACCGGCACCGCCAGGATCAGGGCGATCAGCGAAGTCACCAGGGTGCCGAAGATCGGCGCCAGTGCGCCGTAGTCGTCGGTGACGGGATTCCATGCATCGCTGCTCAGGAAATGGAAGCCGTCCTTGAACAGTACCTCTCGGCCGCCCCACAGCGTGGACAGCGCGGCGCCCAGCAGGGCGGCCAGTACCAGCAGGGCGCAGCACCTCAGCAGCCAGCGGAACCATGTGTCATGGCGGGCGTCGATGCGGCTGCGCTGATCGGCGACGGAAGCGAAATTGGCGGCTGGGGTCGATGACATGCGATTTTCGCGTGGAGGGAGCAATTCCTTCTCCCTCCGAGAGAGGGGCCCGAAGGGCGGATGAGGGTTCGGTGATGGCAACGCCTCGGTGTATCAGGACCCTCCCAGCCCCTCCCCCCAAGGGGAGGGGCTTTCATCGAGGCTTACTGCTTGAACTCGGTCTTCCAGTAGTTTTCGATCTGGCTGACCAGGGCGGCGGGCAGCGGCACGTAGTCCAGCGAGCGGGCCTGTTCCTGGCCGTGCTCGTAGGCGAACTTGAAGAAGTCGAAGCTGACCTTGCTGTTCGCGGCGTTCTTCGGCTGCTTGTACATGATCACCCACGAGGTGGCGGTGATCGGCCATGCGTCGGCGCCCGGCGCATTGGTCATCAGCAGGTCGAAGTCCTTGGCGTGAGCCCAGTCGGCGGTGGCGGCGGCGGCCTGGAAGCTGGAGGTCATCGGCTTGACCAGCTTGCCCGCGGCGTTCTTCATCAGCGCATAGCCGATGTGGTTCTGCAGGGCGTAGGCGTACTCCACGTAGCCCAGCGAGTTCGGGATCTGCTTGATGTAGGCCGAGACACCCTCGTTGCCCTTGCCGCCGATGCCGGTCGGCCAGTTCACGGCGGTGCCTTCGCCGACCTTGGACTTCCACTGCGGGCTGACCTTGGACAGGTAGTCGGAGAAGTTGAAGGTGGTGCCCGAGCCGTCGGAGCGATGCACCACGGTGATCTTGGCGCTGGGCAGCTTCAGGCCCGGGTTGAGCTTCTGGATGGCCGGATCGTTCCAGCTGGTGATCTTGCCCAGGTAGATGTCGGCCAGGGTCGGACCGTCCAGCACCATCTTGCCCGGCGCCACGCCCTGCACGTTGAACGCCGGCACGATGCCGCCGATCACGTCGGGGAACTGGCCGAAGCCGAACTTCTGCAGGGTCGCCGGATCCAGCGGCATGTCGGAAGCGCCGAAGTCCACGGTGCCGGCCTTGATCTGGGCGATGCCGCCGCCCGAGCCGATGGACTGGTAGTTGACGTGGTTGCCGGTCTTCTCGGCGTAGCTGGCCGACCACTTCGAGATCACCGGGTACACGAAGCTGGAACCCGCGCCGGTGATGTCAGTGGCCTGGGCGGACATGGCGCCCAGCGAGCAGGCGGCGGCGATCGCGGTGAACGCGCCGAGGCGGAACATGAAACGGGATGAGGTCAACACGATGGCTCCTTGGGAGTGCACGGGCGGCGCCCGGTGCCTGCCATTGCAGCGGTGGCGTGTTGCAATGAAATGAGATGAATGTTTCAGAAAGATGACAGCCCGGCCGAACGGGCGCTCAGCCGGCGTCCGCGCCGATCCGCTCGCGCTCGAGCATCTCCAACTGCCGCCAGCGATTGACGATGTCGCAGAACAGCAAGGCGGTGGATTCGGCATCGTAGATCGCAGAGTGCGCCTCGCGGGTATCGAACATGCGGCCGGACGCCTGCACCGCTTTGCTCAGCACCGTCTGGCCGTAGGCGAGGCCGCCCAGGGTGGCGGTGTCGAAGCAGCTGAAAGGGTGGAACGGATTGCGCTTGTGCCCGGTGCGGCGCACCGCGGCATTGACGAAGCCCAGATCGAATGCGGCGTTGTGGCCCACCAGGATCGCACGCTGGCAGCCATTGTCGCGCACGGCGGTGCGCACCGCCTGGAAGATGTGTTCCAGTGCGGCGCGCTCGGTCAGGGCGCCGCGCAGCGGGTTGTCGGGGTCGATGCCGGTGATCTCCAGCGCGCGTGGGTCGAGATTGGCGCCGGGGAACGGTTCCACATGGGCGTGCACGGTGGCCTGCGGATGCAGGAATCCATGTGCGTCCATGCCCACGGCGACCGCGGCGATCTCCAGCAGGGCGTCCCGCTCGGCGTCAAAGCCGCCGGTCTCCACATCCACGATTACCGGCAGAAAGCCGCGGAAGCGTTGGGAAAGATGGTTCGAGGTCGAAAAAGAAGGCGGATGCATCGGGTCATCATAGCGTTTGAATCACCCCAAAAGTTCCGTGTGGCGGCGTCTGGGATGGGCCAGTTCCGCGGTATGGGGCTGTCCGTCCGGGCGATGTCACGTTTTTGTCATGAAATTGGTGCGTGCCTGTAACAGGCGGCACTCATTCTTTCGCATCACAACGATTTCCCAACAATCCGGCAGGTGCGGCGGCCCCGGCGCACCTGCCGGCCAGTCCAACCCAAGATTGCGGAGCACTGCCTCATGCGTAATACCTTGATCGTCGCCGCTGTGGGCCTAGCGCTCAGCTACGCCAGCTTCAGCGCCCATGCGGACACAACCGACAATATCTTCACGCAAGGACATGTCGACGGTGAGCTGCGCCTGTACAACTTCAATCGCATCTATTCCACCAATTCCGTACCGGACGCGCAGGCCCTGTCCGGCGCGATCCTGCTGAACGCGCAAACCGGCGAGTTCGGCGGTGGATTCAGCCTGGGTGCCTCGCTGGTCAGCGCGAATGCGTTTGGCACGCAGGCATCCTCGACTTCCAAGATCGACACCACGCTGATGGGGCCGAACAATTCGGTCAGCGCGCTGAGCCAGGCTTATGTGCAGTACAAGGCCGACAGCACGCTGGTGCGCGTCGGCCAGCAGTACCTCAATACGCCGTGGATGGGCTCGAGCGATTCGCGCGTGATGCCTGCGGCCTACCAGGCGGCCATGGTCGACTTCAAGCCGGCCCAGGGCTGGGATCTCGTCGGCTTGCGCAGCTTCGGCTGGAAGGGCCGTACCTCGGATTCCTTCCACTTCGACAACCTTTACTATCCGGCCACCTATCGCGGTGACTCCTCCTATGGCGGCATCGGCGGCCTGCCGAGCAGCGCCCGCGCGGCCCGCGGCACGTGGGCGGCCGGCGCCCTTTACGCCGACGGCGGCTTCAAGGGCCAGGCGTGGTACTACGACTTCATCGACTTTGCCCGCATGGGCTATGTCGACGGCACCTACACCTTCAAGACCGGCACGGGCTTCGACCCGTTCATTGCCGGCCAGTACCTGGACGAGACCGGTGGTTCGAGCTCGATCCTGGTCCAGAACGGTGCGAAGCTGTTCGGCGTGCCCGGCAGCAAGGTGAAGAGCAGCGCGTGGGGCGCCGACGTCGGCGTGAATATCCCGCACGGCAAGTTCGAAGTGGCCTACAACAAGATCGGCCAGCAGTCGGGCGCCGTCGGCGATGGTGCGATCATTTCGCCGTACACCGCCGCGTATGCCACCGACCCGCTGTACACCACCTCGATGATTCGCGGCCTGGTGGAGCAGGGGCCGGGCCACGCCTGGAAGACCAAGCTGACCTACAACCTGCTCAACGACAAGTTGAACGTCATGGTGGCCTACGCCAAGTACACCACCGCGCTTCGCGGCGACAGCCACGACGTCTACGTGGACCTGACCTACAACCTGGACGGCGTGCTCAAGGGTCTGTCGCTGCGCAACCGCTGGGAGCGTTCCAGCGGCGGTGCGAACGGCCTGAATCCGGGCAATGGCTCGTTCACCTACAACCGCGTAATGATCGCCTACAAGTTCTGAGTCGCGTTGCCGCCACGGACATGGAATGGAGTCCTACCCAGGGATAGGGGGCGGCAGACGGTACGGAATCGTTTTATCGCAAGGGAGTTCGACCCAGGGACGGAAAACGGCGGGCATGATGCCCGCCGTTTGCTTTTTACGGATCGTGGCAGGTGTGGCGCTCAATGGCCGAGGAAGGACGACGTCGCCTTGTCCGCCACGTGCTGGCACAGCTTCTTGGCCAGCGTTCCCTTCAGGTTGCCGAGGTCGAAGCTCTGGCCGTTGCCGTCCTGCAGGATGCCACCGAGCCCCTGCTGGTAGCCCTTGTCCTGGGTGGCCTGGGACGGGGAGCCGCCGAAGCCGCCCAGCAGCTTGTCCTTGAGCGTGTCGGTGGCGCTGGGCACGTAGCCGTGCGACTGGCAGTAGCCGAGCACGCCCGCGGCATTCTGCGCGCTGCCCAGCGAGGACACCGAGGGCAGGGCCGAAGTCGTGCCTTTCTGGCCGAGCAGGTTGCCGGCTGCGCTCTTGAGCGAGTCGAGGCTTTGCGCCGTAGCCGCACCGGCGAACGCCAGGGCGGCAGCAAGCAGCAGCGGCCGGACGGGAAGGGTCTGCATGGGTGGAACCTCGTGTGGACGAGGTTCCACTTATACGCCATCCGGCGTGGCGGCCGCGTTGTGGGCGTCGGGCGCCGATTCAGGCTGCCGGCGTCTTGTCCTTGTAGCGGCACAGGTCGCGGATCACGCAGTTCGGGCAGTCCGGCTTGCGCGCCTTGCACACGTAGCGGCCGTGCAGGATCAGCCAGTGGTGGGCGTCGCGCTTGAACTCCGCGGGAACCACCTTCTCCAGCCTGTCCTCCACCGCGCGCACGTCCTTGCCGGGCGCGAGACCGGTGCGGTTGGCAACGCGGAAGATGTGCGTGTCCACCGCAATGGCGGGTTCGCCGAATGCGGTATTGAGCACCACGTTCGCGGTCTTGCGACCCACGCCGGGCAGGGCTTCCAGCGCCTCGCGGGTGCGCGGCACCTCGCCGCCATGCTGCTCGACCAGGAGGCCGCACAGCGCGATCACATTCTTCGCCTTGGCGTTGTACAGGCCGATCGTGCTGATGTACTTCTTCAGCCCTTCCTCGCCCAGCGCGAGGATCGCCTGCGGCGTGTTCGCCACCGGGTAGAGTTTGCGCGTGGCCTTGTTCACGCCGACGTCGGTGGCCTGTGCGGAGAGCACCACGGCCACCAGCAGCTCGAACGGCGTGCTGTAGGCGAGTTCGGTGGTGGGGTGCGGATTGAGCTCGCGCAGGCGCGTGAACAGCTCGGCCACGTCGGCACGCTTCATGGCGACTTGCCCTGTTTTGCGCGGGCGCGGGCCAGCGCGGCCAGCACCGGGTTGGACGCGGTGGCGGTGTCCACCGCCGCCTTGCGCGCGGCCAGTTCCGCCTCGCGTTCGGCGGCTTCGCGCGCCAGCCGCGCTTCACGCCGGCGGAAGTTCGCGCGCGCCGCATCGGCATGCGCCTGGTCGATCTGCGCCGCCGGCATCGGCTCCAGCACGATGCAGTCCACTGGGCAGGCGGGCACGCACAGCTCGCAGCCGGTGCAGTCGTCGGCAAGCACGCTGTGCATCAGCTTGGCCGCGCCCACGATGGCGTCTACCGGGCAGGCCTGGATGCACTTGGTGCAGCCGATGCATTCGTCCTCGACCACCCGCGCCAGCATGCGCGGCTTTTCGATGCCGTGTTCCGGGTCGAGCGGCAGCGTAGGGCAGTCCAGCAGCGCGGCCAGTTTCGCGATGCCGGCCACGCCACCGGGCGGGCATTGGTTGATCTCCGCCTCGCCGCGCGCGATGGCCTCCGCGTAGGGCCGGCAGCCGTGGAAGCCGCATTGTTCGCACTGTGTCTGCGGCAGCAGGGCATCGATGCGGTCGGCGAGTGAATGTGTCACGGCAGCGTGCTCTTCTCCCTCTCCCCGCCGGGGAGAGGGGGTTGAAGCGATCAGCGCACCGTGGCGCCGGGTTTGGCACCCTGGTCGGCGTCGAGCAGGAACAGGTCGCTGCCGCCGTCGCCGGCGGAGAGGATCATGCCCTCGGACAGGCCGAAGCGCATCTTGCGCGGTGCGAGGTTGGCGATAAACACCACGTTGCGGCCGACCAGCTTCTCCGGCTCGCCGTAGGCGGCGCGGATGCCGGAAAAGATCTGGCGCTTGCCCAGCGCACCGGCATCCAGCTCGAAGCGCAGCAGCTTGTCCGAGCCGTCCACGAACTCGCAGGCCAGCACCTTGCCCACGCGCAGGTCGAGCCTGGCGAAATCGTCGATGGCGATGGTGGCAGGTGCGTCGGTAGTAGCGGGGGCGGCGGGCTTGGCGGTGTCGTTCACGGGTTTCTTCTTTGCGGCTTCAAGGGCAGGCGCGGGCGCGCCCAGCGATTCCTTCGAGGCTTCGATCATGGCCTCGATGCACTTGGGGTCTAGGCGCGCGAGCAGCGGTTCGAAGGCGTTGATGGTGTGGCCGTGCAGCGCATCGCGCGCGTCGGCGAAGCCACCGATGGGTGCGGCGAGGAACTGTTCGGCGGCGGCCACGGTGGCGGGCAGGATGGGTTTCAGCAGGCCCGCGAGCAGGCGGAACGCGGCCAGCGCGAACGAACATACCTGGTGCAGCTCGGTGCGGCGCGATTCATCCTTGGCCATGGTCCATGGAGCTTTCTCGGCGATGTAGCCGTTCACGAGATCGGCCATGGCGACGAGTGTGCGCGTGATGGTGGCGAAGTCGCCGCTTTCGTACAGTTCGGGCACGCAGTCGTATGTTGGCAGCAGATCGTGCCACAGTATTTCTTCTTCACGGCTGAAAGCCGGCGCGAGACGGCCGTCGAAGAACTTGTGCACGAAGCCCGCGGTGCGACTGGCGATGTTCACCCACTTGCCGACCAGGTGCGAGTTGACGCGCTCCTCGAAGGCCTTGAGGTCGAGGTCCACGTCCACCGGCGTGTCGTTGAGCAGGCTGGCGAAGTAGTAGCGCAGGTATTCGGGGTTGAGCCCGCTGTCGAGGTAGGTGCGCGCCTGGATGAAGGTGCCGCGCGACTTGGACATCTTCGCGCCGTTCACCGTGAGGTAGCCGTTGACGTGCAGCGCGGTGGGCACGCGCATCTGTGCGCCGTGCAGCATCGCCGGCCAGAACAGGCCGTGGAAGTTGATGATGTCCTTGCCGATGAAGTGGTGCATCTCGGCCCGGCTGCCGGCGCCGAGGAAGTCGTCGAACTTCAGGCCGGTGCGCTCGCACAGCGCCTTGAAGCTGGCGAGGTAGCCCACCGGCGCATCCAGCCATACGTAGAAGAACTTGCCCGGCGCGTCGGGGATCGGGAAACCGAAGTAGGGCGCGTCGCGCGAGATATCCCAGTCCTTCAGGCCGCCGTCCAGCCATTCGTGCAGCTTGGCGGCCACGCCGCTGTTCGCCACCGGCTTGCCACCGGTGTACTTGCCGGCGAACCAGTCGCGCAGCAGGCCTTCGAACTTGGAGAGCTCGAAGAAGTAATGCTCCGAATCCTTCAGCACCGGCGTGGCGCCGGAGACCACCGAATAGGGATCGATGAGGTCGGTGGGTGCGTAGGTGGCGCCGCAGTTCTCGCAGTTGTCGCCGTACTGGTCGGGCGTGCCGCACTTCGGGCAGGTGCCCTTGATGTAGCGGTCCGGCAGGAACATCTGCTTCTCGGGGTCGTACAGCTGCTGGATGCTACGCTTGGCGATGCAGCCCGCATCGCGCAGGCGCGTGTAGATCAGCGCGGCCAGCTCGCGGTTCTCTTCCGAGTGGGTGGTGTGGTAGTGGTCGTAGCTGAAATGGAAGTCCGCGAAATCGGCTTCGTGGCTGGCGCGGATCCCGGCGATAAACGCTTCCGGCGTCATGCCGGCCTTCTCGGCAGCCAGCATGATCGGCGTGCCGTGCGCGTCGTCCGCCGCCACGAAATGCACCTCGTTGCCCATCATGCGCTGCGCCCGCGCCCAGATATCGGTCTGGATGTAGCCCAGCATGTGGCCCAGGTGCAGCTGGCCGTTGGCATAGGGCAGGGCGTGGGTGACGAGCAGGCGGCGACTCATGGTGGGTGGGCACTCCGTTGGACTGCGCATTATGGCATCCATGGGCTTCATGCGTGCGCTTGCCGCTAGCTTGGAAACCGGCGGTGCAGCGTGTAGTTTTCACGGAACCGCATGCTGCCCGGATCCGATTCCCATGGTCGATACCACGCGCCGCGCCTTCATATTCTCCGGCATCGGATTGGCAGGTTCCTGCCTTTTGCCGCGCAGCCTGTGGGCAAGCGGAGTGGGGGGTGGGACTGCCGGGAACCCGGCCTCGCCCCTGCTGCATGGCGATGTGTCGATGGCGCCGCGCGAGCAATGGCTGCTCGATTTCGACTGGCGCTTCGCGTTCGGCAATGGCTGCGATCCGAGCAAGGATTTCGGCTACGGCTTCGGCCAGGGCGATTTTTCCAAGACGGGCGACTTCAAGATCGCCACCGCCGATTTCAACGATGCCGGCTGGCGTGCACTGGATCTCCCGCACGACTGGGCCGTGGAGCTGCCGTTCGTCCACGACGACAGCGGCAACGACGACACCCGCTTGACTTCGCACGGCTACAAGCCGCTCGGGCGCCGCTATCCGGCGACCAGCGTGGGCTGGTACCGGCGCACGTTCGAGATTCCCGAGAGCGATCGCGGACGCCGGATCTGGATCGAGTTCGACGGCGCGATGCGCGACGTCATGCTGTTCGTCAACGGCTGCTTCATCGGCCAGCACGACGACGGCTACACGCCGTTCCGTTTCGACCTCACCGATTTCCTCGACTACGGCGGCAAGAACGTCGTCGCCCTGCGCGTCGATGCCAGCTTCGGCGACGGCTGGTTCTACGAGGGTGCGGGCATCTACCGCCACGTCTGGCTGACCAAGATGGATTCCGTGCATCTCGGCCGCTGGGAAAGCGTGGTGCGCTCGGCCGTCGTGGGCGATGCGGCCACGCTGGCCCTGGCCGCGCTGATCGAGAACGAAAGCGCGCAGGCCGCCCATGCCTCGCTCGAATGGCGCATCACGGATGCCTCCGGCCGTGTGGTTGCGCAGGCGGTGACGCCAGCGCAGGCGATTGCACCCCATGCCTCGGCGGATTGCCGAGCGACGGCACGCATCGATGCGCCCCGGCTCTGGTCGCCAGACCAGCCCCATCTCTACACGGCGCAGGTCAAGGTGATCGTCGATGGCGTCGTGCGCGATGCCGAGCAGTTCCCGTTCGGCGTCCGCACGGCGGCGTTCGACCCCGAGCGAGGCTTCTTCCTCAACGGCAAGCCGCTGAAGATCCAGGGCACCTGCAACCACCAGGATCACGCCGGCGTGGGCGCGGCCCTGCCGGACCGGCTGCAGTCGTTCCGCGCGGGCGTGCTGCAGGGCATGGGATGCAATGCCGTGCGCACCTCGCACAACATGCCGACGCCCGAATGGGTCGCGGCCTGCGACCGCATGGGCATGATGATGATGTGCGAGACACGGCACATGAGCTCCAGCCCCAGCGGCCTGCAGCAGCTCGACGCCATGGTGAAGCGCTATCGCAATTCGCCTTCGATCATTCTCTGGTCGATCGGCAACGAGGAATGGCGGCTGCAGAAGGGGCCGCTGGAGCCGCAGGGCGAGCGCATCGGCGCGGCGATGGTCGCGCGCTGCCACGAGCTCGATCCCACTCGCGTCGTATCGGCGGCGGTCAATGGCGACAACGAGCAGGGTGTGTCGGATGCGCTCGACGTCATCGGCTTCAATTACAACCTGAAATACCCGGACGAGTTCCACAAGAAGCACCCCAAACGCGCGGTATACGGCTCGGAAACCTCCAGCGCCATCGCCACGCGCGGCGAATACGTGACCGACCCCAGGAGGAACACGGTCAACAGCTACGACGGCGTGGTGGAATGGGGCGAAACGCCGGAGCAATGGTGGAGCTTCTACGGCACGCGCGACTGGCTGGCCGGCGGGTTCGCTTGGACGGGCTTCGACTACCGCGGCGAGCCGACGCCGTATGGCTGGCCCTCGGTGAGCTCGCAATTCGGCATCGTCGACCTGTGCGGTTTCCCCAAGGACTATTACTACTACTACAAGGCCTGGTGGACGAAGGCGTCCAGCCTGCACGTGTTCCCGCACTGGAACTGGCCGGGCAAGGAAGGCCAGGAGATTCCGGTGTGGGTCTACACCAACCTGGACGAAGTCGAGCTGCTGCTCAACGGCAGGAGCCTGGGCATCCAGAAGGTGCCGCGCTTCGGCCACGTGCAGTGGAAGGTGGCCTACGCCCCCGGCGTGATCGAGGCGCGCGGCCGCAGGAACGGCGAGGTCGTGCTGGTCGAGCGTCGCGAGACCACCGGCCCGGCACGCAGGCTGCGGCTGGCCGCCGATCGCATGGAGATCGCCGCAGACGGGCAAGACGTGGCCATGGTCACGGTCGACGTGCTCGACGAGCACGGCCGTTCGGTGCCGACGGCGAACCACAAGATCGCCTTCCGTATTTCCGGCGCTGGCCGGCTGATCGGCGTGGGCAACGGCGACCCCAACTGCCACGAGAGCGACAAGGAGCCCAGGCGGTCGCTGTTCAATGGCCTGGCGCAGGCCATCGTCCAGTCGACGGGCAGTGCCGGCACGATCCGCATCGAGGCGGTCGAGGAAGGGGTGACGGGGCCGTCGTTGGCCCCGGCGTCGTTGACCGTCACGACGAGGAGGTCGTCACCGAGGCTGGTCGTTGCGTAGGTCCGCCGCTAGGCAGCCTGCGCTTACTGCCGTTGCCACGTTTGGCTGCGGCCGAGCAGGGCGAAGCCGATGTAGCCGTGCACGTCGAGCTTCTGTCCGCCGTCCTCCAGCGTGAGCTTCACCTTGTAGATCCTGCCATTCTTGGGATCGAGGATCCTGCCGCCGTCCCACACGTCGCCGTCCTTGCCGACACCCCACATGATGGTCATGCCCACGATGGGCTGATCCTTGCGCGCACCGCCGCACTTCGCGCACCTCGGGAACTCCCCGTCGCGGGCGACGTCCTCCGGGCTGCGGTTCAGCAGTTGCATCACCTTGCCCTGCAGTTCGCCGTTGGTTTCGCTGATCTGGATGATGGACTTCACCTTGCCGGTGACATCGTCCACCTGCTTCCAGGTGCCGACCGGCGTGCTCATGTCGGCGGCGGACACGGCGCCGGCGCCCAGCAGCAGGCCGAGGGCGAGGGCGAGGCGTGCAGCGTGCTTCATGTCGATACTCCCGTACGAAACAGTATGGTCGGAGCCTGCCGGTGCCCGGCAGGGCCGTCAAGCTGCATCGCGCCATGCCGAGCAGAGGCCTGACCTGTATCAGCCGGCGCCATGGCCGTGGCTGGCATAATGGGCTGTCCCCACCCGCAATGAAGCCCGATCCGACATGACGCAGGCGAACGAAGCCCTGGTCCGCCACCTGCTCGGCGAACTGACCGATACCTACACCGGCGCGCCGCTGGCCGAGGCCGTGCGCGCGGTGGGTGTGGACGGCGCGAAGGTGTCGGTGGACCTGCAGCTGGGCTATCCCGCCGCCGGCGCCGCCGAGGCGCTGGCCGCGCGGGCGAAGCAGGTGCTGGAGGCCGATCCGGCGATCGTGGCGGCAACGGTGTCGATCACCTGCCGCATCCAGTCGCACAAGGTGCAGGGTACGCTGGCGCCGCTGCCCAACGTGAAGAACATCATCGTGGTGGCCTCGGGCAAGGGCGGCGTGGGCAAGTCCACGGTGTCGGCCAACCTCGCGTTGGCGCTGCAGGCCGAGGGCGCGAAGGTGGGCGTGCTCGACGCCGACATCTACGGCCCCAGCCAGCCGCGCATGCTCGGCATCAGCGGCAGGCCGGAATCGCCCGACGGCAAAAGCATCACGCCGATGCAGGCGCACGGCCTGCAGGCGATGTCCATCGGCTTCCTCGTCGACGAGGAGACGCCGATGATCTGGCGCGGCCCGATGGTGACCCAGGCGATGATGCAGCTGCTCACCGACTCGCGCTGGGAAATGCTCGACTATCTCGTCGTCGACCTGCCGCCCGGTACCGGCGACATCCAGCTCACGCTGTCGCAGAAGGTGCCAGTGGCCGGCGCGGTGATCGTCACCACGCCGCAGGACATCGCCCTGCTGGATGCACGCAAGGCGCTCAAGATGTTCGAGAAGGTGGAGGTGCCGGTGCTCGGCGTGGTGGAAAACATGGCCACCCACGTCTGCTCGAACTGCGGCCACGAGGAGCACATCTTCGGCGAGGGCGGCGGCGCGCGCATGGCGGAACAGTACGGCGTGGCCTACCTCGGCTCGCTGCCGCTGGATATTCGCATCCGCGAACAGGCCGACGGCGGCACGCCCACCGTGGTGGCGATGCCGGACTCCGACCTCGCCATGCATTATCGCGAAATCGCCCGCAATGCCGCCGGGCGGCTGTCGCGCCAGCCGCGCAACAAGTCGCTGGGCCTGGGCAAGATCGTGGTGCAGGGCGCGCCGTGAGAACCCGTCCGGAAGCTACTGCGCGAACGGGTTCTCAAACGTGACGATGGTGCGGCGCGTGCTGTGCCTGAGCGGCAGCCTGCGCCGGATCTCGTCCAACCGCGCCGCGCTGGAGGCCGCGCAGCAGCTGGCGTCCGCATCGCTGGAGCTGCAGCTTTACGACGGGCTGGGCAGCCTGCCGCTGTTCAACCACGACGACGACCGCGACCCGTTGCCGGCCTCCGTGCTGGCGCTGCGCGAAGCGGTGGGCCGCGCCGATGCGCTGCTGGTCGCCTGCCCCGAATACGCCCACGGCGTGCCCGGCGCGTTCAAGAACCTGCTGGACTGGCTGGTGGGCAGCCTGGAATTCCCCGGCAAACCGGTGCTGCTGCTCAACACCGCGGCGCGCGGCTCGTACCATGCGCAGGAGGCGCTGGCAGAAATCCTGCGCACCATGTCGGCCGAGCTGCTGACCGCGCAGCCCATGCCGGTGGCGCTGGCGGGCGCGGGGTGCACGGCCGGGCAGGTGCTGGCCAGCGCGGAGCGTTGCGCTGAGCTGCGCGCGGCGCTGGATCGCCTGGCGGCAGAACTGGGCTGACTACCGTTTCGCTGGCGCCCCGCTGCCCCGACCATGTATTTTTGCCACTTTCGCCCGGCCGACCGGGCTCCACGCCGACCGCGGAGCGCACGTGAGCATCAAGTCCGACAACTGGATCCGTCGCATGGCCGAGCAGCGCGGCATGATCGAGCCGTTCGAGCCGGGCCAGGTCAAGCAGAACGGCGGCGGGCGCATCGTGTCCTACGGCACCTCCAGCTACGGCTACGACGTGCGCTGCGCGCGCGAGTTCAAGGTATTCACTAACATCAACTCCACCATCGTCGACCCGAAGGCGTTCGACCCGAACAGCTTCGTGGACGTGGTGTCGGACGTGTGCATCATTCCGCCCAATTCCTTCGCGCTGGCACGCACGGTGGAGTATTTCCGCATCCCGCGCGACGTGCTGGTGGTGTGCCTGGGCAAGAGCACCTACGCGCGCTGCGGCATCATCGTCAACGTCACCCCGCTGGAGCCGGAGTGGGAGGGCCACGTGACGCTGGAGTTCTCCAACACCACGCCGCTGCCGGCGAAGATCTATGCCAACGAAGGGGTGGCGCAGATGCTGTTCTTCGAATCCGACGAACCCTGCGCGACCAGCTACAGGGATCGCGGCGGCAAGTACCAGGGCCAGCAGGGCGTGACCCTGCCGCGTACCTGAACAGGCCGGCCGCGCCGGCGCGCCGGCGCCGCCGCGCGCACTAAACTCGCTAAGCCATCTCGACCGCTTTTCGCAGGAGAACCCGATGATCCGTCTTTCCACCCTCTTGACCCGCGTCGCCGCTGCGCTGGTGCTTGGCAGCGCGCTCGTCCTCGCCGGCTGCCACAGGGAAAGCGTCAAGCAGCAACAGGCCAATGCGGCCCAGTGGAAGGGCAAGTTCGATGCCACCATCCAGTCCTACAAGGAAGGCCAGTTCGTGATTGACGGCGCGGTGCTGTCCGCGGTCGACGCCGGCAGCCACTTTGCCTACCTCAAGGACGCCGGCCGGTTGCCCAAGACCGTACTGCTGCTGCCCAGCGACGATTCCAAGATCCGCAAGGTGCACCTGCAGTACCTGGCGCGCATGGCGATCGACTACGGTTTCACCGCGTACTACGACGACAAGGGCCAGCTCACCGAGATCAATGCGATCAACACCAAGGCGCGCCAGCTGGAGGACCACCACGCGCCGATGAAGATCGGCGACGGCCAGCAGTGCAAGACCGCGGCTGGCTGCGACTCCGTGGACCAGGCCGCGCAACAGCAGCACTGATCAGCAATCCATGTCGTAACGGAAGCCCGCGGAGCGATTCGCGGGCTTTTTTGTGGCTGGCCGCGCCGCGTGCTTCCGAGGTGCGTTCAGTCGAGCGTGCCGCCGCTCACAGCGAGGTCGTGACGCGTGGTCGCCGCCACGCGCAGCGCGATTTCCAGCCCACGCACCACCTCGTCCAGCGCCATGCTCGGTGCGCCGCGCAGGCGCGCGGCCTGCTTGGGCAGGTAGGGGATGTGGATGAAGCCGGCGCGGGCGCGGCACCGTTTCGCCGCCAGGTGCAGCATCGCGTAGGCGATGTGGTTGCACACGTAGGTGCCGGCGGTGTGCGACAGCTCGGCGGGCAGGCCATGCTCCTGCAGCGCCGCCAGCATGGCTTTCACCGGCAGGCTGCTGAAGTAGGCGGCCGGCGCGCCGGGGATCACCGGCAGGTCGATCGGCTGCGCGCCCGCGTTGTCGGGGATGCGCGCATCCTGCAGGTTGATCGCCACCCGCTCGATCGACAGCCGCTCGCGGCCGCCGGCCTGGCCCACGCCGAGCAGGATCGCCGGCGCCGTCTCGCGCACGGCGGCCTTCAGCGCGCGCAGCGAGGCGGCGAATTCGGTGGGCAGCAGGCGCGCCGCCACGCGGTGGCCGCCGATGCGCCGACCGTGCAGCGCGCGCACCGCCTCCCACGAAGGGTTGATGCTTTCGCCGCCGAACGGATCGAAGCCGGTCAGCAGGATGCGCGGCAGGGTGGCGGTCACGGACATTCCCTCAGCGGAACAACAGGAACCACATCATCGCGAGGGTGGCCGCGAGTATCCAGCACGCGCTCCACGCCTGCGCGCGGATCACACCGTAGGGATTGCGCAGTTCCAGCAGCGCGGCCGGCACCAGGTTGAAATCCGCCGCCATCGGTGTGAGCAAGGTGCCGCAGTAGCCGCACAGCATGCCCATGGAACCGAGGATGGCCGGGTGCGCGCCATGCTGGCGGATCAGCAGCGGCAGCCCGATGCCCGCCATCATCACCGGGAACGCCGCGAACGCATTGCCCATGATCACGGTGAACAGCACCATGCCCAGCGCGAAGGCGAGCAGGCAGGCCAGCGCGCTGCCGGTGGGCAGCCAGGCCGTGGTCAGCGCTGTGATCGCCACGCCCACGCCGCTGCGCGTGAATACCTCGCCCAGCGCGGCGAGCAGCAGCGGCAGCAGCGCGGCCCAGCCGATCGCGTCGAGCAGGCGGCGGCCTTCGGCGAGGCCCTGGTGCAGCGGCGCGCGCGCCACCCGTGCGGCGGCGAGCAGGGCGACCACGCAGGCCAGCGCGAGGCCGGTCAGCGTCATCTGCGGCGCGGCGAACAGCGCGTGGCCGCCCGCGGCGAGATGCGTGCCGAACAGCGCCACCAGCAGGGTGACCAGCGGAATCAGCAGCGCCGGCACGAACAGTTTGTGGCCCAGCGCCAGCGCGGACCGCAGGCGCTGCTCCGCGCTGCGGCTTTCCGCATGCGGCATGCGCTTGAGCCGCGGCGCCAGCAGGGCCAGCAGCACCACGCCGCCGCCCGCCAGCTGGGCGGGCAGCGGATGGCCGGCGGCCTGCTGCGCCAGCACCCAGTCGCCGCCGCCGAACAGCGCGGCCAGCACGATCCAGAACGCAGCGTGCCAGAGGCGCCGCTCGCGCAGGTTGCGCAGGCCCGCGTACAAGAGGAACAGCGCGATCAGCCAGTAGGCGTGTTCGATGCGCAGCACGTCAGCGCACCTTCTCGTCCGCCGCCAGCGCGCGGCGCTGCAGGCGGCGCTGGTAGCGCCACACGCGTAGCGACTGCACTGCGAAGGCGACGATCGCCACCGGCAGCGCCCACAGCGCGATGGACAGCGGGGTCAACTCGATGCCGTGCTGCGCGTAGAACGCCTGGATCAGCAGCACCGCGCCCAGCGCGATGAACACGTCCTCGCCGAAGAAGCGGCCCACGTTGTCGGTGGCCGCGGCGATCGCGCGCAGCTCGTCGCGGTCGGCGTCGTCGAAGCCGGGCAGGATCTTCTCCGCGGCCGCCTCGCCCATAGGCGCCAGCAGCGGACGCACCGTCTGCGCCGGACCTGCCACGCCGGTGAGGCCGAGCATGGCCAGCAACTGGCGCAGCAGCAGGTAACCGATCAGCAGTCGCGCGAGGGTGAGGCCATGCAGGCGCGCGATCCATTGCTGCGCATGTTCGCGCAGGCCGGCGCGCTCCAGCAGGCCGATCGCCGGCAGGGTGAGCACGAACAGCAGCAGCATGCGGCTGGATTCGAAGCTGGCGCCCAGCAGCGCCAGCAGCTGCGCGATCGAGAGTCCGGACAGCAGGCCGCTGGTGAGCGCCGCGGCCACCACCACCGGCACCGGATTGAAGCGCAGTGCGAAGCCCGCCACGATCACCGCGATGCCGAGCAGGGGCCAGTAGTTCATGCGGCGCCTGGTGCCGCGATCTGCACGCCTGCCGCGCCCAGCGCCTCGCGCAAGCGGCGCGCGAACTCCGCCGCGTGCGGACCGTCGCCGTGCAGGCACAGCGTGTCGGCGTGCAGCGGTACGCGCCGGCCGTCCACCGCGGTCACCGCGCCGTCGCGCACGATGCCCAACGCCTGCGCGCAGGCCTGGTCGGCGTCTTCGAGCAGCGCGCCGGCTTCGCCGCGCGGCTGCAGCGAACCGTCGGCGCGGTAGCGGCGGTCGGCGAATGCCTCGGCCGCCACCGCGAGGCCGGCGGCACGGCCGGCGTCGAGCAGGGCCGAGCCGGCGAGGCCGACCAGGCGCAGCGCTGGGTCGAAATCGTGCACGGCGCGGGCGATGGCCGTGGCTAGCGTCGCATCGCGTGCCGCCATGTTGTACAGCGCGCCATGCGGCTTCACATGCGCCAGCGGCACGCCCGCCGCGCGGGTGAACGCGGCCAGTGCGCCGAGCTGGTACAGCGTCAGTGCGTGCGCCTCGCCGGCGCTCACGCGCATCTCGCGGCGGCCGAAGCCCTGCAGGTCGGGCAGCGCGATGTGGGCGCCGATCGCCACGCCGCGTGCCGCCGCCAGTTCCACGGTGCGCCGCATGATGACGGGATCGCCGGCGTGGAAGCCGCAGGCGATGTTGGCCGAGCTCACCAGCGCGAGCAGGGCCCCGTCGTCGCCCATGCGCCAGGCGCCGAAGGATTCGCCGAGGTCGGCATTGAGGTCGATGCGGTTCATGCGTTTCCGTGCGAAGGCGTATCGAGTCGCTGCGCGATCGCTGCAAGCAGGCGGTCGAGCCGGCGTTGCCGCGCGGCGAGGCGTTGCTGTGCCTCGTCCAGCGTGGTCTCGCGAAAGCATACGGCATCGCCGGGGCGCCGCTGCACCAGCCGCGGCAGATCCACCGCGGCGAGCTGGCCGATGCGCGGATAGCCGCCGGTCACCGGCGCTTCGGCCAGCAGCACGATGGGCTGGCCCGAGGGCGGCAGTTGCACGGTGCCCGGCAGCACGGCCTCGGAGACCAGTTCCAGCGGCGTGCGCAGGCGCAAGCGTGCGCCATCGAGGCGGCTTGCGGTGCGGTTGGCGTCCTTGCTGACAGCGAAGCCCGCCGGATCGAACAGCGCGCGATGCGAGACTTCGTCCAGCGCGTCGCGGTGGCTGCCGGGCAGCAGGGCCAGCGGTATGCCGTCGTCGCTCCAGGGGCGCGGATCGAGCTGCCAGGTCGCCACGTGCAAGGCGTCGCCCGGCGGCAGTGCCGGCAGCGCCGCGGCGTCGGCCACCGGCAGCACGTCGCCCGCCTGCAGTGCGCGGCCGTCGAACGGGCCGAGGCCGGCGTGCAGGTCGGTGCTGCGGCTGCCCAGCACCGGCGGCAGCGCGAATCCGCCGCGGATCGCCAGCCAGGCGCGGCAGCCGTGCGCGAAACCGCCCAGGCGCAGCACGGCGCCGACGGGAACGCGGCAGCAGGTCCAGCCCGGCAAGGGCTGGCCGTCCAGCTCGGCAGCGACCGCCGCGCCGGTAAGCGCGATCACGGCAGGCCGCTCGAAGCATAACGTGGGGCCGAGCAGGGTGATCTCCAGCACGGCTTCGCCCTGCGTGTTGCCGGCCAGTGCATTGGCCAGCCGCCATGCCGGCACGTCCATCGCGCCGGCGCGGCCGATGCCCAGCGCGGCATGACCGGGCCGGCCGCCGTCCTGCACGGTCGTGAGCAGTCCGGGCTTGAGCACGCGCACGCTCATGCCGGTTCGGTTTCCGCGAGGCGGTGAAAGGTGTCTGTGTCGATGGCGCGGAAGCGCACGCGGTCGCCTGCCTGCAGCAGTGCAGGCGACGCGGCGTTCGCGTCGAACAGGCGCAGCGGCGTGCGCCCGATCAGCTGCCAGCCGCCGGGAAGTTCGGCGGGGTAGATGCCGGTCTGGCTGCCGCCGATTGCCACGCTGCCGGCGGGTACGCGCTGGCGCGGGTCGGCGCGGCGCGGCATCGCGAGGCGCTGGTCGAGTCCGAGCAGGTAGGGAAAGCCGGGGGCGAAACCCAGCATCGCCACACGGTAATCGCCGCCGGCGTGCAGCGCGATCGTGGCCTCCGTATCGAGCCCTGCGTGCGCCGCGAGCGCGTCGAGATCCGGTCCGAACGCGCCGCCGTAGCAGACCGGAATCTCCACCATGCGTGGTGCGGCGACGGCGGCATCCGTGGCCTCCAGCGCTGCGCGCACGGCGGCCTGCACGCGCTCGTGCGGCGAGGCGTCGCCGTCCGAGAGCCAGATCAAGGGATCGAAGCGCAGCAGCAGGCTGGCATAGGCGGGTACGCATTCCAGTTGCGGCAGGGCTTGCTGCACGCGGGCTGCGGCAGCCAGCACCGCGGCGCTGACGGCCACATCGATGCGCTCGCCGAAACGCAGCAGCAGGGCATCCTCGGCGATCGCTTCGCAGCGGATGCCAGGACGCGTCATCGCGGTGCTCAGGCCGCCAGCGCCTGTCGCAGCGCGGCCAGCCGCGCAGCCAGCGCCTCGGCGGCGTACGGCATGGTGGCGCCGCTACCCCAGACTGGACCGGGCCAAGCCGCGTCGCCCTCGACACGCGCCACCACGTGCAGGTGCAGCTGGCGCACGATGTTGCCCAGCGCGCCGAGGTTGAGCTTGTCGCATGGGGCCGCGGCGCGCAGCGCGGTGGCGCCCTGGTTCGCCTCGCGCCACAGTTCGCGTTGCTCGTCGTCGGAAAGGTCGGTGACCTCCACCATGCCCCCGCGGCGCGGCACCAGGATCAGCCACGGATAGCGCGCGTCGTCCATCAGCCGCAGCTCGCACAGCGGCAGCATGGCGATGTGGTGGGTGTCGGCCTGCAGCCGCGGGTCGAGCGCAAAAGCCGCCTCGCTCATGCGCCGGCCAGCTGCCGGTCGAAGAACGCCAGCGTGCGTTCCCACGCCAGCTTCGCGCTGGCCGCGTGATAGTGCTTGTCGCCCGGCACGTCGCGGTTGAACGCGTGGCCTGCGTCGGGGTAGGTGAACACCTCCATCTGCGGCAGCAGTTCGCGATGTTGTGCCACCGCCTCGGGCGGGATCGAGGGGTCGTGCTCGCCGAAATGGAACATCACCGGCGCCTTCGGCTTCTCGCCGAGGAAGGACACGTTGCGTGCGCCGTAGTAGCTCACCGCGGGCAGGCCCAGCCGCAGTGCCGCGAGCAGGGCCACCGTGCCGCCCCAGCAGTAGCCCACCACGCCGACCTTGCCGGACGATGCGATCGCCTCGGCGGCGCTGGTCACATCCTCCAGTGGGCGGTCCAGGCCCAGCTCGGAAATTAGCGCCTTGCCGCGCGCCATGCCCGTTTCGTCATAGTCCAGCTCGATCCAGGATTCGAGGTGATCGAAGAACGCCGGGGCGATCGCGGTATAGCCGGCGGCGGCGAAGCGGTCGGCCAGGTTGCGGATGTGCTCGGTGACGCCGAAGATCTCCTGCACCACCACGATGCCGCCCTTCGGCTTGCCCTCGGGCTGGGCGAGATAACCGCCGATGCACTGGGTGCGCGAGGTAGGGATGTTGATGTGCTGGCCCATGGCGGCCATCTCCGTTGCGGCGATGCGGGCGATTCTAGCGGGCGCGTGTGCAAGGGGGCGGTGAAAGTATTGCGGGCACGCGCCTTGGGCGTCCGAAAGCCCACCAAGGTGGTCGATGCGCCTCCGCCTGCGCTGTGCGGATGAATCCTCGTATAATTCAAGGTTTTCCCACGCCCATACGGTTGCCGCTGCCATGTCGCAGGCCACGCAGAAGATCGGTTTCGTCAGCCTCGGCTGCCCCAAGGCGCTGGTGGATTCCGAGCGCATCCTCACCCAGCTCAAGGTCGAGGGTTACGAGATTGTGCCCAGCTACGGCGAGGCCGACGCGGTGGTGGTGAACACCTGCGGCTTCATCGATGCGGCGGTGCAGGAGTCGCTGGATTCGATCGGCACGGCGCTCAACGAGAACGGCAAGGTGATCGTCACCGGCTGCCTCGGCAAGCGCGCCGAGCTGATCCGCGAGGCCTACCCGGACGTGCTCTCGATCAGCGGCCCGCAGGACTACGCCAGCGTGATGCACGCGGTGCACGAGGCGCTGCCGCCCAGGCGCAACAAGTTCCTCGACATCGGGCCCCTCGGGCATCTTGATGCCCGAGATGACAACTCGGTGGGTGTAAAGCTCACGCCCAAGCACTACGCGTATCTGAAGATTTCCGAGGGCTGCAACCACCGCTGCAGCTTCTGCATCATCCCCTCGATGCGCGGCGACCTGGTCTCGCGGCCGGTGGACGAGGTGCTGCTTGAGGCCGAGAAGCTGGTGAAGGGCGGCGTGAAGGAGCTGCTGGTGATATCGCAGGACACCAGCGCCTACGGCGTGGATCTCAAGTACGCCGAGCGCGAGTGGCACGGCAAGGCGTACCGCACGCGCATGACCGAGCTGTGCGAAGGCCTGGCCGAACTCGGCGCATGGACGCGCCTGCACTACGTCTACCCGTACCCCCACGTGGACGAGGTGATGCCGCTGATGGCGGAGGGGAAGATCCTTCCGTACCTCGACATCCCGTTCCAGCACGCCAGCCCGCGCATCCTGAAATTGATGAAGCGCCCCGGCAACATCGACAAGACGCTGGAGCGCATCCGCAACTGGCGCAGGCAGGTGCCCGACCTCACCATCCGCAGCACCTTCATCGTCGGCTTCCCTGGCGAAACCGACGCCGAGTTCGAGGAACTGCTGGACTTCCTGCGCGAGGCCGAACTCGATCGCGTCGGCGCGTTCGCCTATTCGCCGGTTGACGGCGCCAAGGCCAACGAGCTGCCTGGGGCCGTGTCCGAGGAACTGAAGGAAGACCGCCTCGAACAATTCATGGCCGTGCAGGCAGAAATCTCCGCCGCCAAGCTGCAGCGCAAGATCGGCCGCACGCTCAAGGTGCTGGTGGACGAGGCGAACGCCGAAGGCGCCGTGGCGCGTTCCGCCGCCGACGCGCCGGAAATCGACGGCAACGTGCTGATCGCCGATGGGCAGGGCCTCAAGCCCGGGCAGTTCGTCGACGTGATGGTCGAGTCGGCGAGCGAGCACGACCTGCACGCGCGTTTGGCGCACCCGGCGCTCAAGATGATCTGAATTGCGGCCAAGGATGGCGGCCATGGTGTTGATGCGAAGCAGAGTCAAAACCGCCTTTTGCTCGCCATTCCCGCGAAAGCGGAAATTCAGGTTGCTGTTTCGCAGGATCAAGATGGATTCCCGCTTTCGCGGGAATGACGTCATCGAGGGTTTTCGAGGTGTCCGATAGGCGCATGAAGAAAACCCGCTACGTGGCACCGCCCCGCGATGCGGTCGATCCGCGAGTGTTCGAACGCATGCCGCTGGCGGCGTGGCGTGAATACGCCGGCCTGATCGAAGGCCGAGCCTGGTCTTCCATCGAGGCGCTCAACGCTGCCCGCCCCGCCGGCATGCGCGAACGCTTCGTGGCGCAGACCCGCGAACTGCTCGCCGACGGCCAGCATTACGAACAGCGTATCGCCGAGCGCGGCGAAATCGCCACCCGCGAAAACAACTGGCACGACCTGTTCAACGCCCTGGTCTGGCTGCGCCATCCGGCCTTGAAGCGCACACTCAACGCGCGGCAGATGGCCGAAATCGCCCACATGGGCACCAAGCAACGCTCGCGCGCCCAATACGCGCTCACCCACTTCGACGAAGCCGGCGTGGTGGTTGCGCTGCGCGACCCGGCGCTGCTCGCTCTATGGGACGTCCACGACTGGCACGGCCTGTTCTGGCGCGAGCGCGCAGCGTGGCTGGACGGTCGCATCCAGGTGGAACTGTTCGGCCATGCCCTGCTTGAGCATGCGCTGACGCCGGGGCAGTTGCTGGTGGGAAAGGCGTTGGTGGTGACGGGCTCCAGCGCATCGCCGATGGCGGCCATCGACTCCTGTGCGCGAGCGGTCCACGGCGGCGAGGTGTTGTGCGATCCGTTGGAACTGCGGCCGTTGCCACTGGCCGGCGTTCCGGGCTGGCATCCGGACAACGAGCGGGAAGCGTTTTGCCATGAGGCGGCGTGTTTCCGGCCGATGAGAGCAGGGCGGCGCTACCCTGCGGCGGTTGAACTGCAGGGTGAGGCTGGCTGAGCGGCAGCGCGCGAGGCGCGGCGACGAATCAAGCGTACGATGGTTTGCTGTCGCCGCATTGCAGACCTTCCGACATGTCGCAAACCTCAACTCCCGTTTCGAAAACGAGCCGCATCCAGGGCGCCCTGATGGGTGCCTTCATCGGCGATGCGCTGGCGCTGGGCCCGCACTGGTACTACGACCTGGCCGCGCTCAGGCGCGATTACGGCGATTGGGTCAGCGACTACACGGCGCCGAAGCCGGGGCGCTATCACGAAGGCTTGCCGGCTGGCGCGTCGTCGCAGGCGGGCTTCATCCTGGCGCTGACGACGCGCTCGCTGGTGAGCTGCGGGGGCTACAGCGAGTCGGATTTTTGCGATCGGATGGATCGCGAGCTGTTTCCGCTGCTGGACGGCACGCCGATGGCGGGGCCGGGCGGCTACACCAGCCAGTCGATCCGCGAGGCGTGGCGCAAGCGCCGTGCCGGCCTGCCGTGGGGCCAGGTGGCGGGGCTGGCGGACAACACCGAGGCGGCGGAGCGGGTGCTGGCGATCGCGCTGCGCTATGCGGGCGAGCCGGTACAGCTGGCACGGCACGTGAGCGGCAACGTGGCGCTCACCCAGCGCGATCCCACAGTGGGCGCGATGACGCTGGCGTTTGCCGCGGTGCTGGGTCAGCTGGTGAACGGGGTGGCGCTGGACGGCGACTTGTCCGGCCGGCTGATGGGCCTGGTGAAGTCCGGCGAGCTGCCGTTCCACACCGTGACCAGTGGTGACCTGGACGTGCCGCAAGGCGCGGAAGCGCCCCTGCAGGCGGGACAGTTCGCCTCGCCCGATGCCTTGCTCACGGTGTCGTCCATCGCACGGGCGGCGCATGACCCGGCGGTGCGCATCGAGCCGGCCTCGAAGGTGGGCCTGGTCTACGGCTTGCCGTGCGCGGTGTACCACCAGTTTCCCGCGGCCTACTACCTCGCGGCGCGCTTCCAGGGTGACGTGGAGCGAGGCGTGCTGAATGCCGTGAACGCGGGCGGGCAGAACCAGGCGCGCGCCATGCTCACAGGGGCTTTGTGCGGCGCCATCGGCGGGCTGGAAGCGATTCCGGCGCGCTTCATCGCGGGGCTGGAAAAGGGCGGGGAATACCTGGCGCTGGCGGAGGCGCTGGCGCGCCAGGCGGACTGACACGGCACCGGAGGGCGCTCATGAAACGCACATGGACCATCATTGGCGTGAGCGACGTGGCGTGCAGTTTCGCGTGGTACCAGCGCCTGTTCGGCCAGCCCGCGGCGGCGCCTGCGCACGACTACTTCGGACAGATCCTCGATGCGGATGGCACGGTGCTGCTCTGCCTGCACGCGTGGGGCGCGCACGATCATCCTTTCCTGACCAGTCCCGACCTCGCCACGCCAGGCAACGGCCTGCTGCTGTTCTTCCGCGTCGACGATTTCGACATGGCGCTGCAGAGGGCGCGCTACCTCGTGCCCCGGCTGGAGGAGGAGCCTCACCGCAACCCGGCCACGGGAACCCAGGAGTTCGCGCTGCGCGATCCCGATGGCTACTACATCATGGTCAGCGCGCTTTCCTGACGTCGCCGGAGTCGCTCCCTCCTTTGCGCGCAGAGCTTGTCCCGGACTTGATTCGGGAGGCGGGCTGGGGTGGGGGCAGCCCTTGCCGCGATCTGCTTTTCTGCCTCTCCCTTCGGGGCTGGGTGCTCGCGACAGCCTTTCGGTTCCGCAGCCTGGCTCGCCTGCGGCGGGCTTTCGGCCGCGTTCCGCAAGGAACAGAGCGGTTTCGGACGCCTGCCGGCGCCCGAGCCACCTTTCTTTGCAGGCCCAAAGCAAGGTGGCCCAAAGAAATGGCCTGGTTCAATCCGCCGGAACTACAAGCGGTGATGTGTCGAGGATGGTGGAGCGACTCCCGCCTACACGATATACGTGGAAGCCACCCCGCGCCGTATCTGGGAACTGAGGGAGAAATCTTGCAGGGCTTCGCGTTGCTTGTCCTCACTCTGCTTTGCTGTGGCAGTTGCCTCTGCGCGCTGGGAGCGCGCTGCTGTTCGGGGGGCCCTCGGAGGCGGTGAGGCGTGGACGAGAAGGCCGCGCAGCGGGCATCGCCAGGGAGGGCGATGCCTTTTCGACCGGACAGGAGTCCGGCCAAAAGCCCGGCCGCGCCTCACGGACTCGCAGGGCAGGAGGCCCGGAGAGCGCCACCGCGGGGTGCTCTTTTCTCTGGCTACTTCTCTTTTGAGCACGCAAAAGAGAAGTAGCTCGGCCGCCGGCAGGTGGACGAAATCGCTCTGTCGCTGTACCAGGCGCACGAAACCGCTTTGAAACTTGCACCACGGGCTGATCCATCCCAGCTCTTGCAAGCATGGGGGGGGACATCCAGGCGAATGCGTCGCGCGGGACGCTCATTCCTCGTAATGCACATCCACGATCAGGAACCGTGTGCGCCCGCCGGGCAACTCCGCCTCGAACTCGTCGTCCAGGCGCTTCTTCAGTGCCGCACGTGCCATAGGCGAGTCGATGCTGATCCAGCCCAGTCTCGCGTCGGTCTCGTCGGGGCCGACGATGCGGTAGCGGACTTCCTCGCCGCTGGCGAAGTTTTCCAGCGTGATGGCGGCGCCGAAGAACACCGCCTCGCGGTTGGCAGGCAGGCCTTCGGCCACCTTGAGCGAGGGGATGCGCTTGCTAAGATAGCGCACGCGGCGGTCGATCTCGCCGAGCTGCTTCTTGCGGTATGTGTACTCGGCGTTTTCCGAGCGGTCGCCCTCGGCCGCGGCAGCAGCCAGCGCCTTCACCACTTCGGGGCGTAGCGTGTGCCACAGGTGGTCCAGCTCGGCCTTGAGCCGCTCGAAGCCGGCGCGGGTGATGATCGCCGTGGAGCCGGGTGCGGGCGGACGCCAGCGGCTCATGCGCCACCTGCCAGTTGCCGCTGCAAGGCGGTGATGTCCTGGTGTTGCGGATGGTCGGGCCAGGCCGCGGCAAGTCGTTCCAGCAGCACGATGGCTTCGGCACGGCGGTCGGCGTGCACGCCGAGCAGGCGTGCAGCGAGCAGGCCGTAATGCGGCGCCTGCAGGTCGCGCGGCCAGTGTGCGAGGTAGCCGCGGCCGAGGTGGATGGCGAGGCGCGTCATGCCCAGGCGGTCGGCGAGGTCGGCCAGTGCGCCGCAGGTGTGCGGGTCGTCGGGCACGAAGGCGGAGTCGATGGTGCAGCATTCCTGCAGCACACCCAAGGCGCGGCGCGCTTCGTTCTCGGCGATCAGTGCGGCGATCCAGATCTGGCCGTGCACCAGCAGGTCGTCGCGCAGGCCCTGGCGGCGCAGCAGTTCGCGGTAAAGCTGGTGCATCGGTGCGGGGGCGCTGCGCTGGCGCAGGCGTTCGGCAAGGCGGTGCAGCGCGGCGACAGGTTCGTCCGCGGCCAGCGCGCGTGTCTCGTCGACGAGGCGGCTGTCCTCGTCCTGGCCGGTGGCCTTGGCCAGTTCCGGCGCCTCGGGCACCAGGCCGAAGCGTTCGTGATGCTGGTGGATCAGCGCGCCCATCAGGTGGAAGGCCAGCACGATGAGGTAGGTGTAGGCGAAGGCGAACAGCGGCAGCGCCAGGAAGCGTGGTAGCAGGGCGGAGCTGAGCGAGGCCAGCACGATCAGCACGCCGAGCAGCAGATTGATCGCCACCGGCACCAGGTAGACCGGGCCGAAGGTGTTGATCACGCGCACCCAGTTCAGCGGATTGATCGCCAGTGCGAGGTTGCCGTCGAAGGCCAGCGACATGTCCACCGCCGGCAGCGCCAGCGCAGCCACCACCAATACCGGCCACAGCGCGTGCGGAAAGAACACCACCGAGAGTACGCACAGCGCGACCAGCAGCAGATGGATCGCGGTGAGCCCCCAGCCGCTGGCGCTGTTGCCCTCGCTGCCTACGTCCGGCGGGTTGGCGTAGCCATGGGCGGTATGCAGCAGGCAGTCGGCGGCATAGCGCCAGGTGGCGGCCCATACCAGCAGGGTGGCCAAGGTGCCGATACCGGGCAGGAGACCCGCGTAATGCGCCAGCACCAGGGCGGTGCAGGTGGCCAGCCCGGCGCCGCGCAATGGATAGCCGAAGCCGGCGACCAGGCGTTCGCCGAACGGCATGTCGGCGGGCACTACCTCGATGCGTGGCATCAGAGTCTGCCGCCGAATGTGCCGTCCAGCACGCCGCTGGTCAGGTTGTCGGTCATGGGAGTCCCTTCGTTTTGAGTCGAGCGCGATTGTAGCCAGAGCTTGCCGGATATCGGTTCATTGAGTCTGCCGGTGCCGCCGGCTATGGTGTCCGCTTTTCGTCGAGTGGTTTTCCTCATGCGGTCTGTTCGTGTTGTCCGATCCCTGCGCCTGGCGCTGCCGGCAGCGGCCTTCGGTTTGCTGGCCGCCTGTGCGAGCACGGGCGGCGCCAAGCCGACGGCGACCGTGGCCGCGCTGTACACCCAGCTCGACCAGGCCACCCAGGGTTACGACACCGCGTTGCAGCAGATCCGCGCCGGCAACGACGCCGCGGGGCAGAAGACGCTGGAACAGGCGCTGGACACGCTGAGGAACGCCTCCGTGCAATGCGGCAACGTCGCCGGTTGCGATCCGCAGCGCTTCTTCTCCGCCTACGACCGCATGCTGCGCCTCAAGGACGGCAGCTTCATCGGCGACGAGACCACGGCCGAAGAGCCGCAGACCGGCATGGCGCTGGACCAGCGCGGCGCCGCCGCACTGCCCGAGGCGCAGCGCAGCGTGACCTTGCTGCACGGCCAGAAGCTTTCCGAGCTGATCGCGATGAACGGCGCGGTGAAGGCGGCGCTGCAGATGTGGCTGACCCAGTGGCGGCCGAACCTGATCGACGCCTGGATCAACTACCAGTACCTGCGCAGCGAAATGTGGCCCCAGTACAAGCAGGCCGATCTGCCCGAGGCACTGCTGTTCGGCATCATGGCCAAGGAATCCGGCGGCAAGGTGCACGCGGTGTCGCGCTCCGGCGCGGCCGGCCCGCTGCAGTTCATGTACGCCACCGGCATGCGCTTCGGCCTCACCAACTACAACGGTTTCGACCTGCGCTTCGATCCGGCCGCGTCGGCGCGCGCGAACGCCGAGTACATGAACGAGCAGCTCAAGGCGTTCAACGACAATCTGGAGCTGACCCTGGCGGCCTACAACGCCGGCGAGGGGCGCATGCGGCGGCTGGTGGGGCCGGATACCTCGGTGAGCTTCTACGACCCGCGCATCTACGGCCAGCTCGCGCAGGAGACGCGCGACTACGTGCCCTCGGTGCTGGCGGCGGCGTGGCTGTTCCTGCATCCGGACAGCTACAACCTGCGTTTCCCCAGGATCGACGGCGTGCCGGGCAGCATCACGCTGACGCGGCAGGCTTCGATCGACGAGCTCACCGTCTGCCTCGGCTCGGCTGGCGGCATGGAGGAGGGCTGGTTCCGTACCCTGCGCAACCTCAACCCGCGGCTCGATCCGCAGCAGGAGCAGCCGGCCGGTGCGGTGCTGCAGGTGCCGAAGCTGCTGGAGAAGTCCTATGCCTCGCGCTGCGTGGACGGCCCATGGCCGATCCTCGCCGCCGACCTGCACGCTGCCGCCGCGCCGGTGGTGGCCGATCCGCCGTCGCCGCGCCCTGCGGGGCCAGTCGGGATCCGTCATTACAAGGTGCGCCGCGGCGATACCCTGGTCGGCATCGTGCGCAAGCTGCGCTGCTCCAGCGTGCAGCAGGTGGCGGAAATGAACCATCTGCGTCATCACCGCATCGCGGTGGGGCAGATGCTGAAAGTGCCGGAGTGCCGCTGAGTCTCCGGCGTGCGTTGTCGATCAGGCGGTGGCGCCGGCGTGCATCCAGTCCTTGACCGGGTTGGCCGGACGATGCAGGCGCTTCAGTTCGTTCAGCAGCCGCAACACCGCCAGGTGCTGCAGCTGCAGGCGATCCTGCGGGGAGTGCTTGGTCTCGTGGTAGGCCACGGCCAGCCACAGCGCGATGCCGCGCAGCGCCACCTCGGGATTGTCCGAACGCGCCCGCTCGTAGCCGGCGCTGGTGCCGTGGCCCCAGGGCAGGTAACGCGCTTCCGGCGGCGTGCCGTACAGGTGCGGGAATTCGCTGCGCGACGCCTGGCCGATCTCGCGCAGGGTCAGCACGCTCAGCTGTGCGCGACTGCGCTGGGGCAGGGCGTGCACACTGCGCTCGATCTCGCGCAGCTGGCGAGTGAGCTGATACGCACGGAGGAAGGCGATGGCCGGGCTGAGCAGCTGCATGGAATCCTCGTCGGCTGGCGCCGCGACGGGCGCGGCTATGGCGGGAGGATAGTGGGCATGTGACGCATGAGGCGCCCAATGCGTCACAAAATGACGTCTCGCGTCAGTTTGTGCGCACGAGGCGACCCAGTCGCTGGCCCACCCGCACCGGCTGCTGCGGCTGCAGCGCATCCAGCTCGGCCATGCCTTCGGGCAGCAGCACGATCACAGTGGAGCCCATGTTGAAGCGCGCCATCTCGGCGAAGCGGTCCAGCGTGAGGTTCTGGCCAGCGAACGATTTGCGCCGGATCGACGGCGCATAGGGCGGGATCACCAGCCCATCCCATACGGTGGCCACCGAGGACACCAGGATCGCGCCCACCATCACCACCACGAACGGGCCATGTTCGCCCTCGAAGTGGCAGACCAGGCGCTCGTTGCGCGCAAACAGCCGCGGGATCGCCGCCACCGCGAACGGTGCCACGCTGAAGATGCGCCCGGGCACGTGCACGGTTTCCCTCAGGGTTCCCTTCAGTGGCATGTGCACGCGGTGGTAGTCGCGTGGCGACAGGTACACGGTGGCGTAGCGGCCGTTGCGGTACGGCGCGGCGGCGGCCTCGTCGCCGCCCAGCAGTTCGGCGGCGCTGTAGTCCTGCCCCTTGGCCTGGAAGATGCGCCCGTCCACGATCGCCCCGGCCTGGCTGATGCGGCCGTCGGCGGGCGAGAGCAGGGCGGCCGGGTCGGCGTCGGCCTGGCGCGCGCCGGGCTTCAGCTTGCGGGTGAAGAAGGCATTGAAGTGCTGGTAGGCCAGCGGATCGGGCTGCGCGGCCTCGGCCATGTCCACGCCGTAGTTGCGCACGATGGTGCCGATCAGCCAGTTCTTCCATGGCGCGAAGGTCCAGCGCGTGCCCCAATACACCAGGCGCGACAGGAAGCGGTGCGGAAGGACGTACTGGAGGAATACCTTGAAAGTCATCCAGCCAGTATACGGGGCACGCGCTTATAATCAGCGGTCTTTTTGCCACGCCGTGGGCCGCCCGTGACCGCCGAACTCGCCACCATCATCGACTTCATCCGCTACGGCGCCAGCCGCTTCTCGGCGGCCGGGCTGACCTTCGGCCACAGCCACGACAACCCCATCGACGAGGCCACCCACCTGGTTCTGGCCAGCCTGCACCTGCCGCCGGACATCCCGCCGGCCTACGGCGCGGGCCGACTCACCACCGAGGAGCGCGCGAACGTGCTAGCGCTGATCGAACGCCGCGTCAAGGAGCGCCTGCCGGTGGCCTACCTCGTCGGCGAAACCTGGTTCGCCGGCCTCAAGTTCAAGAGCGACCGCCGCGCCCTGGTGCCGCGCTCGCCGATCGCCGAGCTGATCGAGTCGGGCTTCGCGCCGTGGCTGGACGAGCGTCATGTGGAGCGCGCGCTGGACCTGTGCACCGGCTCGGGTTGCATCGGCATCGCGATGGCCGAGTACAACCCGGACTGGCGCGTGGACATCGTGGACATCAGCGACGACGCACTGGCGCTGGCGCGCGAGAACGTCGCGTTCCAGCACGTCGAGTCGCGCGTCGAAGCGGTGAAGTCCGACCTGTTCGAGGGCGTACGCGGGCGCAAGTACGACCTGATCGTGTCGAACCCGCCCTATGTCACCGAGGACGAATACGCCGCGCTGCCCGGCGAATACGCGCACGAACCCAAGCTCGGCCTCACCTCGGGCGCGGACGGCCTGGACATTTGCCTGCGCATCCTCGACGAGGCGGCCGATCTGCTGACCGACGACGGCCTGCTGATCGTCGAGGTGGGCGAGAGCGAACACGCGCTGGCCGCGCTGCTGCCGGAAGTGCCGTTCGTGTGGATCGAGTTCAAGGTGGGGCCGATGGGTGTGTTCGCGCTGGAGCGGCGCGACCTAGTCGAGCATCGCGCGGCGATCCACGCCGCCGCGGCCGCGCGCCGCTGAGCCGCCCCATGGAACTGGCGACGGCGCGCCTGCGGCTCGACGCACTGCGCCAGGAAGATGCCGCGTCGCTGTTCGCGTACCGTGCCGATCCGGCGGTGAGCTGCTACCAGGGCTGGCGGCCGACCTCGCTGGACGAGGCTGCGCGCTTCATCGAACGCCAGCAGGGTATTGCGTTCGACACGCCCGGCAGCTGGTTCCAGTTCGCAGTGAGGCTGTGCGAAAGCGATGAACTTGTCGGTGACCTCGGCCTGCATTTCGTGGATGCGGACACGGTGGAGTTCGGCGTCACGCTGTCGCCCTTGCATCAGGGACGTGGCTTTGCTGCCGAAACGGTACGCGCCGTGTTGGTGCTGGTGTTCGACACCTTGAAGCGCCACCGTGTCTATGCCTCGGTCGACCCGCGCAACCTCGCCTGCGTGAAGTTGCTGGAGCGCCTGGGCCTGCGCAAGGAGGCGCATTTCCGCGAGAGCTGGCGCGATGGGGACATCTGGGCGGATGACGCGGTCTACGCGATGCTGGCGAGGGAGTGGGGTGCTCGCGGCTGAAGCTGTTCTCGCCGCCGGGAGTTTCGCTCCTGCCCTCGAAAGCGACAAGGCAGTTTCGCCCACCTGGCGCAAGTAACAGAGCGGTTTCGTCCACCTGCCGTCAGCGACAAAGCGGTTTCGTGCGCCTGCCGGCGCCCGAGCTACTTTCTCTTTGCGTGCTCAAAGAGAAAGTAGCCAAAGAGAAAGAGCACCCCGCGGTCTGAGGTTTCCCCACGAATTCATGCCGGCGCACTCATCTGTTCGAGCACCGACTCGGGCAAGGATT